>SDBT01000357.1_pt1 | contig 69909 bp, 78 predicted proteins | sample 2277101 | NCBI WGS metagenome assembly SDBT01 (sample SAMN10404973, study PRJNA504765) | marine sediment metagenome | isolation source: marine sediment core GS10_PC15, 103 cmbsf | place: Arctic Ocean: Southern Knipovich Ridge | collected 2010
ACATCAGCTCAAGTGTTGCTACCAATACAGCAGACATAATTTGGAATACAGATGAACTATCAAACTCAAAAGCTTGGTACAGCACTACAACACCAATAGTTTTAGGTTCCAGCTTGTCCGTTGAGTCTACTACTTTAGTTGCAAGCCATGCTGTTTCTTTATCAAACCTTAATGCCAGCACAACCTATTACTTTATTGTTGGCTCCACTGATTCATCTGGCAATCAAGCAACTTCAATAGAGTTTTCTTTTACAACATTTTAAAAAACAATCTCAAAAGAAAAACTCCTTAACGGAGCCCATATTTGAAATTGATTACTTATAGTTAGAATAAAAGTCAGAAATAACTACTAGCCTAGAAAAAAACGCCTAGTCGGCGTTTTTTCTGAATTGATAAGTTATTCTGCTTGTCCTTCAGTTCTTTCCTCTGTGCTCTCTCCTTCTCCTTCTGTTTTCTCTTCTGTTCCTTCTGTTTTCTCTTCTGTTCCTTCTGTTCCTTCTGTTTTCTCTTCTGTTCCTTCTTGTGTTTCGTCTTGCATTAATATTTTGTTCATAAGTCTTTGTATTTAGTCTTAAAATAAAAGGAAAATACTTCATTTCCCTTTTTTGGCCGGCAATGGAAGACTAGCCCCATTTAACCTGTATACAGAGATTCTATCTTAATCATTTAGGCTTTGTCAAGTTAAAAAGTGGTGATAATTTGACTTTCAACTAGACATTTCAGCTTATTATAGCTTAATGGTGTATATTAGCTCAAAGCGCTTACCTAATTGCCAACATGGATAAGTAGTAATAATCACTAAAACAGTGATAAAAAGATGTTCTAATATGGCTAGATGTGGGTTTTGATTTTGTCGTTTGAACACTATTTTATTAAAAAAAGAAGGCGAAGCATTTTTTGAATCGCCCTTTAGAAGATTTTATTCCTTCACATAGAAGAGAATCAAACCATTTCCTGCTCTATTATAATGAGCCTTGGAAACAGCTTTTTGAAGGATCTTCATTCCCTTGGAACTCTTTTCATCACTCTCTTCAATACTCACCTTAATTATTTCCTCTCCGCTCAAGGGATTTTTCGATGTCTTAATGGTCATTGAAATAATCCCCTCAAAATCTGGAATATTTTCATCTGGCAAACTACAATCTCCTTGTCTACCTAATTGGGTAGGATAATTATATTATAATGATTTTTCTAAACCTCGTAAAGTACCTTCGAGCCTGATTTTTTTTCATAACTCAGTTGTTTTCTTTAAAAATCATATTTTTCACTTCATTTATCTTTGCGGGATCCTCTAATAATTCTCCTTTGTGTAGTTTATATAATAAAGGAATAACACCACAGTTTTCGCATTTTCCCCATGCACAATTTCCTTTTTTTGATAACTTTTTACAAATAGCAATTTCTTTATCAAAAACTTCTTTATTTAATTTTATTTTAGAGATTAGTTTTTCTTCTTTTTTCATAATATATTATTTTAACAAAAGATTGTCTCCGAAGCTATTGACTTTTAAACAACAGTATGTTATTCTCTTTTACTAGATAGTAAGTCGAAATATTTAAAGCTTAGATAGAGCGACTTAGTAATCAAATAAAAGGTCGTTTCATTTTAAATTTTAAATGTTTCGAATAGGTTTTAAAAAACTTAAATTCGCGATTTTAATTTACATGTTCAATGATTTTAAAGATCGTCCAAAAAGAGATTTTGGTCCTAGAAAAATGTATGAGGGAAACTGGAAATGTGCTGAATGCGAAAAGGAAATAACAGAACTTCCTTTTGAGCCAACAGAAGGCAGACCAGTTTACTGCAGAGAATGCAATGCCAAAAGAAGACCTCCAAGAAGGGAGTTCAGACGATAAACTAGAATAAAATTAAAACCCCGTAAAGATTTACGGGGTTTTAGTTATTTTTGAGCATAATTACAAATATCTCGAAAGTCACAAAATTTACAATTCCAGCCCGGGCTTGCGTCAAAACTGCTGCTTTTTATCTTTTCAGCCATAGCTGTTATTTCTTGCTTTTGTTTTTCTTTATCTTGATTGTTTCCTAGAAATGAAGTTTTTTTACCTTCTGCTAAATAATAATAACTAAGTTTTACAGGCTTTAATCCTAATGCTTGTTCAGCTGCCATTTGATAAATTAAAAGCTGTTGTTTATTTTCCGAAGATAATTTTTCTTTGTATTTCCCTGTCTTGTAGTCTATTATTTCAATCCCTTCTTTAGTTTGATCTATTCTATCTATTTTACCGATTAAAGTATTGCCAGCTACTTTAAATTTAAATGATATTTCTAAGGCTGAGTCTCCATTAATCCTAAGGATTTTAGGCTGTTCTTGAATAAACTTCTCATAAAAATCTTTAATTATTTTCTGGCCTAATTTGTAATACTCCTGCTTCTGGTTTTTTGATTCATACCAATCATCAATCCAGTTCTTTTTATATAATTCAACTAAATCAGGCAGACCTAAAACCTTATTTTTTTGCTTTGTTTGCTTATCTGATCCAAATAAATCAGATTGAACAGCATTCTTTTTTCTATCTATGAGTTTTACAAAATCATATAAAGTATTGTGTATTGTCTTACCAAAAGAAAATACTGCCTTGCCTCTGACAGGCACTCTTAGCACATGAGCAAATTTATACTGCAAAGGGCAATTGCTAAAAGCTGCTAATTGTGAAAATGAAAGATGAGAAGGTAAATTTAAGGGAGCAATTGTTTTTCTTCTCTGTTTTCTTGCAACAACTGACTTTACAGTTTCTACAACCAATTCATCGTCTTTTTTGACAAAACCCATTTCCATTAAAAATCTAGAAGGTTTTTTCTTTCTAACTCCACCATAATTATCAGCAGAAGTTAAAAACAGCTTTTCTTTAGCCCTGGTCATTGCTACATAACAAAGCCGCCTTTCTTCTTCTAAATGAATATCACCTTCTGGAATAATATCTTTCACTAAATTTACTGGTATTTCAATCGGATCTCTTCTCTCTGAAGTAGGAAATCTTCTATTAACCAAATTAACTAAAAACACATATTTGAATTCCAAACCTTTAGCTGAATGAATAGTCATAACTCGAACCATGTCCGGTCCTTGGTCTGGGTCAAAATTAAGCTTGCCTTGTTCACCTGATTCCAGTTCCATATTTAAACTTTCCATAAAGTTTTTAAGAGAAGCGTCTATATTGGCTTCCTCAAAGTTTTTTATCTTTTGATGGAACTGATTAACCAAATCTAACTGTTGTCTGCTTTCTTTGTCTGATAAATACTTTAGATAACCTGAATCTTTTAAAAATGAAACTAAAATTTCTGAAACATTTTTATTCTTAGCTAGTTCAGTATGTTTTTTAATCAGACTCAAAATTAAATTCATTGATTGTTCAGCTGAGGGAGAAATACCAGAGATAAGAGGAAGCTCATTTAAAGCTTCATATAAAGACTTTGTTTTACGTTTGGCATACTGATTAATCTTTGCAATATCTTGAGCTGGAATATTTAAAAAAGGAAGATTTAGAATTCTATATAAAGCAGGGCTTTCATGGTAATCATCTAAAAGCTTAAAGTAAGAAATTATGTCTAAAATAATTGGTTTAGAATACAATCCTCTTGATGCTAAAAATTGATAAGGAAAATTAGCTCTTTCCAGAGCTCTGGTAAAAGCATTGGCATGGTCGTTAGCTCTGACTAAAATTACAAAATCACTAAAAGAAATATCCTTATTTTCTTTAGCTATTTCAGCTATTTTATTAATCACGCCCTGTGTTTCTTCGTATAAGTCTTTAAAGTGTAAATGCTCTATAATCCCCTTGCCTTTTTTAGCAGCTCTTAATTTCTTATCTATTTTACTGACATATTCCAAACGATTTGGATCATTGGCTTTAATGAATTTATAAGATAAGTCTAAGATGTTTTGAGTTGACCGATAATTTTCAATCAAGAAAATTTCTTTGGTTTTTGGAAAATTCTTTTTGAATTGAATGATGTTGTTATATGAGGCTCCCCTAAACCGATAGATACTTTGATCATCATCAGCGCAAACTGTCAGATTATTTTCAGGTAAAGCTAGTAATTTAATCAATTCATATTGAGCCCAGTTAGTATCCTGAAATTCATCAACTAAAATATATTTAAACTTTTTTCTGAATTTATCCAGAATAAGCGGTCTCTCTTGAAACAGCTTTAAGCAGTAATTAATTAAATCACCAAAATCCAAAGAATTGTTTTCCAAAAGCAGTCTCTGGTAAACATGATAAGCTGTAGCCACTTCTTTTAATCTTTCTATTTCCTGATTTTCTTTTAAATCAGTAAGATTAGTTTTTAAGCTATCTGCATATTTTAAATAATCTTGAGGATAAACACCCTGATCTTTACAGCGAGAAAAATGATTTATTAAAGCATAAACAAATTTGGTTTGATTTCCCAAAGGACGATAATAATTAAGTTCAAACTTTTCTAAATTTTGCCTAATCAGCATCCATGCTGTTACAGGATCCACTAGCTTAAAATCAGTTGGCAAACCAATATCTAAGGCATGATCTCTTAAAACCCTTTCACAAAAAGAGTGAAAAGTTGATATCCATAAATCTACATATCCATAAGGCAGCAACCTATCCACCCTTTCCTCCATTTCACCAGCTGCTTTATCAGTAAATGTTACTGCCAGAATCTCTTCAGGCTTAGCTTTTTTTTGCTCAATTAAATAAGCAATTCTTTTTGTGATAACTGTGGTTTTACCTGTACCAGCTCCTGCCACGATTAAAAGCGGTCCTTTGTTGTGAACAATCGCTTGTTTTTGCTGCTGATTTAAATTGTTGAATGATAATGAATCCATTTTACTATCAATTTACCCCTCTTTTTATTATTTGGCAATAAAAATAGTCAAAAAAAACAGCTTTGTTTGAAGCTCAACAAAGCATACTCAATGTTTCTGGTAATAATGGCTTAAAACTGGATTACAAGCAAACCTTTTTCTTTAATTTCTTTTTCCTGACCAAAATCATCAAGATTGAATTTCAAGACATAATCTACTATTTTTTCTATCTTTCGCCCTGTATATTGCTTTATTTCTGGATTCCATTCTTCCAGCACTAAAGTATCCCCTTCTTTGATATCAAAATCATTTAACCTTAATTCAAACCTCTTTTTATCAGAAGTTATGAGCTCAAAATAACGAGGCCAAATTTTCTTTTTAATGATTGCCATAAATTTATTCTATCAAAAAATCGCTTCATTCAAACACCATAAAAATCCATGAAAATACCTATTAATAAAGCTATAAAGGAAAAGATAAAGATTAGCCCTGAATTCCATTGTGATTTTGAAGTTAAAGTGGTTTTAACCAAGTAATGAAGAGCTAGTTTTTTTTGAGGCTCAATACAATCAGCATTATCTACAGTTTCAATTAATTTATAGTTCCTGACTAAGTTTGCTCTTTTTCTGGCAATATCAAAACGATGACCAAAATAAAAGATAAAGCCAATAGTACCAATATACCAAGCAATCTTTACCCACAAAGGACTATATAAGTTTAGTACAATAATTATCCTATATGCAATAGTAGCGATTATGCCCATTACAAAAAAGAACAAACGAACAGGTTTGGGATTTGGCTCAATAACTTTTAAGGTTTCTTTATCTTCCATATTTTTTTATTTTACCAAAAAATCGCTTCTTGAATAGTTTTTTCTGCTAATTTTGACCCAGAAATAACATCGTATTCTGGATCTGTAAATTTTTTAATCAAACCAGCTGACTGCGCCAATCCGCCTGAAATTGGATACAATCTTGTTTTGGGACCGATAATATCAAAAGAAGAAGATTTATCACTTTTTTTAGGAGAAATATTTTTCATCTTAAACATTTCTGCTATTTCCTTATAGGTTAAGACCAATATCTCTAATTCTGGATGGTCCTCTTTGGCTTCCAGCTTTTTAACAAAACAAGGGCCTATAAACACTTTCTTATAATTAGGATATTTTTTTGCAACAATTTTTGCAATAGCTATCATTGGCGAGTCAATTGGAGTTAAAAACGAAGCAATGTGCGGATACTTATTTTTAACCATCCGAACAATGCTAGGACAAGGGCTAGTAATATATTTCTTCTCAGGATAACGTTTTAGCAAAACATTCAGTTGTTTGTTTGTTTCAATTGCTCCTGTGGATACTTCTACTACATATTTAAAACCCAATCTTTTTAACATCCCTACAATTTCAGGATAAGAAAAATCAACGAGAAAAGAAGGAGCAAGCATAGCCACTAATTTGCTTTTTTTCTCTAAAAGATTAAGCAGTTCTTTTATTTCTAGGGTTGTATTTTTCATAAAAACTAAATATGATCCAGGAAATTATTCCGCCAGCTAAAGCAGTAAAAAACTGATTCAATCCCATTAATTGTACAAAAATTTTGGGTGCAAGAGAAAGTTGAAAATAAACACTAGCGATTGTGAATAAGAATAAAGATTTGGCTGTAGCAGCAAGGAAGATAGAAAAGAAATAATTTAAATGAGAAAAGAATTTCTTAAAAACCAAGATTAATACTAAATTAGCCAACCAAATAAATAACAAAAAATAAACTAAAAGCATTGTAAGCGGTCCAAAGATTATACCGCGTGATAAAACTCCTAAACTAGGAAGAATGATTAAGGGCAGAATAAACTTTCTTGGTAAAAAAATGGCTGTCAAGAATAAACAGGCATTAACTATTGTTCCTACTAGCGATTGTGGATGACCTAAAGAAAAAGGAATTGAAAAAGATAACAAAGATAAGCCAATGAAAATTAAGATTGGGATAGGTGCGGATAAACTTACAGGTAGATTAAGTGATGAAGTTTTTTGAAACATAAATGAATAATTATAATTCATTCTACCAAAAAATCGCTTTAAATAGAATTTAAAACCTTATGATTTTTTATTTTTATATACAGGACAATCTTTATCTTTAAAATCGCAATAATCACATAATTTAGAGGATTTTGGAGGAAATTTATCTACCCCTCTTATCTTTTTAACCCTTTCTAAGGTTGTCTTTTTGATTTCCTGAAAATCAACATCAGAAGTCTGAAAATCTACAATCTCACCTTCATTCAAGTAATAGAAACTAACAATACTTACAGGAATCTTGAAATTTAACTCAGCCAGTACTCTGTAAAAATCTAGCTGGTCTTTGTTTTCTTGCTTTTTTCCTGTTTTAAAATCAATAATTCTTAAGGTGTTGTCTTCAAGCTTATCAATCCTGTCAAACTTACCAGAAATAAAAGATTGATCGTCAATAGGTTGAATCATTTTTTCGTAATCACAAAAAGAATTCTTAATATCTTCTGTTGGAATATAAAATATGGGTGGATCTATGTCTTTCAAGTTAAAGAATCTTTTTAGTATCTCTAGAGACTCTCTATATGTTTTTCTCTCATCTTCTAAGGTATTAAAGCCACCTATTTCACCAAGAGGAGGTTTTTTTGTTTTGTCTTTATCTGAAAACCATGCCTTTGAAAGACAATCCTTAAGAGTTTGAAAGCTTCTCTTTTCCAAAGGTAGATTGTAAAACAATGTTAAAGCGCCATGAATTGCTGAACCTTTTGTATTATAATCTTTTGGTTCTTGATACCCTTTCCACTTTGGGTCTAAATAATAAAAATAATAATCCAAAGGACATTTTTCAAATCTGCTTAGCTTGGAATGAGAATATATTTTTGAGAAATCAATTTTCTTCATAATATTTATTCTATCAAAAAATCAAGCCCGAGAGAATTCTCATGATTTTTTTCTTATTTGCGCAGAAGAAAGATTTGACACAGGGGGCAAGAATGTAATTTTTTTTAAGTTTTTATTTTTAATAACACCTTCAAAATAAGATTGATTATAAGCATATCTTTCAAAAACAATTATAGGATATTTTTCTAATATTTCTTCTAAATTTAAATTGTTTATAATCCAATACAATCTATCTCCTCCCATAATCCATATAAGATCTTGATAATGATTCAAGTATGTTTTTTTTAGTTCTTCAGCTGTTTCCATTGAGGTTGGAAAATAATTTTTTGAAACATCTATTAATGAAATCATAGCTTTAGGTAAATTTTTAAAAGCTTTCTTTAATAAGCTTACACGAATTTTTGACGGTGAAAGACCTGCTTTTTCATAATAATCACTAGATGGAACAATGATTATCTTATCAACCAGATTCAAGTTAATAACTTTTTCTACAATTTCAATATGTCCTTGATGAATGGGAGAAAATGCACCCCCAAAAAACCCGATGTTTTTACCCTTTAATTTTTTACAATTCATAATTATTTTTTTTCATAATTTTATTCTACCAGAAAAAACCGCCTTTTCGACGATTTATTTTTTCGCAAAAAATAGAATTGACACCATTTTATAAAATAAACTATATACAAAGTTCAGAGTTAAAATCTTGATGTCCACGGTTTGGCTGACACTTAAAATCATCTGCTATTATTGTTCCTAGCTTCCAAGTATTATCTGCATAATAAACCTCAGTAATCTTTCTTACAGCCCTTACAGAGTCGTCTCTTACACCATCATAAATTGCTTGCACAAACCAAACACCATCTTTTTCGTCCAAAATACTTATTTTAAGTTCGCTGCACATATCTTCAGTACATTCCCCCCAAGTTTGTTTTACTAAACTTTCAGCAATTTCTTGCGATAGAACAGGTGGTTTAACAGTTTGATTAAAATAAAAGCCAATTCCAAGTCCAAGAATAAGAATAAAGATGATTAATAGAAAATTATTTTTCATAAATATTTTGTTTTTTTTAGCTTTTCAGGCAAATAATCCTGTTCTTCCTTGTAGTCACGGTCAGGACTATATTTATAGCCTTTCCCATATTTTAAATCTTTCATTAATTGAGTTGGAGCGTTGCGGATATGTAAAGGCACTGGTAAATTACCGTGCTTTTGAACATCTCTTGCAGCATTATTATATGCTCTATACAAAGCATTAGATTTCTTACATTTTGCCATATAAACCACTGCCTGAGCTAAATTAACATTACATTCAGGCATACCAATGAAATGACATGCTCTGTAAGCAGCTACTGCTTGCTCTAATGCGCGTGAATTAGCCAATCCAATGTCTTCTGATGCAAAACGAACAATTCTTCTGGCAATATATAAAGGATCTTCTCCTGCTTCTAACATTCTTGCCAGCCAATACAAAGAAGCATTAACATCAGAACCTCTCATTGATTTATGCAAAGCTGAAATTATATTGTAGTGTTCTTCACCATCCTTATCATAAAACAAATGCGATTTTTGAAAAGCTTCTTTTATAATATCTAAAGTAATTTGTTTTTTGCCAGACACAGATGCTGTATATTCAATCACATTAAGAGCTATCCTGGCATCGCCATTGCTCATCTGTGCTATGGTGTTGGCTATTTTCTTGGTCATCTTTAGATTCAACTGGCCAAGACCTTTTTCTTTATCTTTTAAAGCTTTATTAATGATTTTTAAGATTTCATTTTTAGTTAATTGTTTCAAAACAAAAACCCTGCAGCGTGATAACAATGCTCCCCTAACCTCAAAACTAGGATTCTCTGTTGTTGCCCCAATAAGAGTGATTATCCCTTTTTCAACACAAGGAAGAAGCGCATCCTGCTGTATTTTATTCCAGCGATGAATTTCATCTATAAAAAGTATTGTTTTCTTGCCCAGCTTCTGATTATAATCTGCTTGCTCTATAATAGCGCGTAAATCTTTTAACCCGCTGGAAACTGCGCTTATTCGTTTAAATTCTGATTTGGTTTGTTTGGCAATAATAAATGCTAAGGTGGTTTTACCGCTTCCTGGTGGGCCCCAAAAAATCATTGAAGGCAATTTATCAGAATTAATAGCCTGTCTTAATAGCTTGCCTTTACCAACAATCTCTTCCTGGCCAAAAAAACCAGCTAAAGACTCTGGTCTCATTCTATCAGCAAGTGGTTTGTATTTATTTTCAGTATTCATAATAATACGTTATTCTATCAAAAAATCGCCATTTGGGCGATTTTTATCATCTGCGGGTCTCCAACATTTAATGAAGATTTGACACAGCCCGACGGGCTGAAAAGGTAGCCAAGATGATTCCTATAGCTCCTAAAGAAAAAATTATTACCCAGGAGATTCCAAGAGAAAAAAGAGTGAAAAGCAAGAATAGAGCCAACACTCTTCCCCCGCCCAAAGCAATTTCGCGACGAATTATAAATTCAAAAGAATAAGCACTTCTTAGAGATTGCCTATACATAAAAACACTGAAAGGAACAATAAAGAATATCCAGGCCCCCTGTTGCAAGGCATCAAAGGTGAAAAGACTAATCGGGGTTTGAGCAAAAGCTTTAAAAACCCAGAGTACAGCAGCTATCGTTCCTCCCCAGAGAATAGCTTTTCCTCCTTTTCCTTTTTGAGTTAATCTGGAGGCTTGAGTTAAGAGAATTAAGGAAAAGAGAGCAGCTCCTGAGGTTAGTCCTCCCAAGGCCTGGTAAGAGCCTAAGATAGAAAAGGCAAAGAGGGGCCAGCAAATGCTCCAGACGATTTGGTTTATCCCTTGGCCAAAAAAGGAAATAAGGAGGTTTTGGTTACTTTTTTCCTTTAATCCTTTAATAATTCTTTTTGAAGAAGGAACTCCGTAGTCTTTATGGTGATGGGTAATAAATAGAGGAATAGAAGAGAGAAAGATAAGCAAGGCCGCTAAAGAATAGACAAACGGAAAACCTACTCGGCTAATAAGCACACCACCAAGAAAAGGAGCGAGAGCCGAAGAAAAACGAAGAAGCATTCTTTCAATTTTTACATCTTCCTCAAACCCTCCTTCTGCCCCATCTTCGGTAAAAATCAAATGATAAGGAAGCCAATAAAAAATGATTTCCAAACCCGAGAGAACGGCCGCCGGAATCAAGAGTAAAATATTGTTTTTAGCAAAAATCAAAAAGATGAATTTTAGAATAAGGATAAAGTTAGAAAACAGAATTGATCTGCGAAACCGAAGGTGATATATAAGAGGAGCTACAAATATGGTTAACAAAAAGTTTCCTCCCCAAAAAATAGTGAAATATAAAAGAACCCAGAATAAGCTTTTGGTAAGATAAAAGACATAAAGGGGAACAAAAATTCCTGCCAATGAAAGAGCTGTGTTTCGGAAAAGAAGGTTTAGATATAAAGAAGCAGGTTTCCCTCGGCGTAAACGATTGTCAAAAAAGTTTAAAAATTTATAAAAAGCCATATTACACTTTAATTGAATCTCTTTGCCTCAATTCTATCAAAAAAGCTGTCTTCGCCAAAAGGCGGATTGATAATTTTCTATTGGTGTCCCGAGGAATAAATGGTTTTAGGACTTTAACTTGTCTGATAACAAAATCCCTTATAATTTCTTAACTAAAAAATAAATTAAGACTGTAATAACATTTATTTGTAATAAAATCTCAACACCAGAGATCAATCTATTAGACTCTCCAATAGTTTGATAACTATTAGGATTTATGAAAAAAGGTATTAAAAAATAAAGCCAAACACAAGCTGAAACCAACGCCATTGAGATGCCAAATAGTAACCAGAGTTTCTTAATTTTTTCTTTCATGGGTTTATTCTACCAAAAAACCGCTCAAAGAGCGATTTTTTGGAATTGCAGAGGCTCATAGAGAAGATGAAATTCACAAATCTCAGTCTGCCTGATACAATGAAGAAAACCTATGTTAATTACAGAAATAAACATTAAGTCCAAGGCTGGGAATGGCGGGAATGGAAAAGTTTCTTTTTATAAAGAAAGAAAAGGCCCAGACGGAGGTAATGGAGGCAAAGGCGGTAGTATTTTTATTACCTCTACTTCAGATATTTACGCTCTTTCTAATCTTGCAAAAGGCGCCAAAATCAAAGCAGAAAATGGTCAGCATGGGATGTCAAAGAAAAAAACTGGTAAGTTTGGCGAGGATTTAGAAGTTAAGGTTCCTATTGGAACTATTATTACTGATAAGAATTCTAAAGAAGTCCTTGAAGTGACTGATAAAGACTATCGTTTTCTCTTGTGTCAAGGAGGACGAGGCGGTAAAGGCAACTGGGAATTTCGTTCTTCTAAAAATACTACGCCAATGCAGGCTCAAAAGGGTTTTAAAGGCCAGGAAAGAGATTTACATATTAATCTTAAGCTTATTGCTGATTATGGGCTTATTGGCCTCCCTAATGCTGGTAAAAGCAGTTTGCTTAAAGAGATAACAAACGCTAATCCAAAAATTGGCGATTATCCTTTTACTACTCTTGAGCCTAACTTAGGAGAATTAGGGGGTAAAATTATTGCTGATATTCCAGGACTTATAGAAGGGGCTTCTAAAGGAAAAGGTTTAGGAATTAAATTTTTAAAACATATTGAAAAAGTTTCACTCTTATTTCATTGTCTTTCTTGTGAACTAAAAGATCCTGAAAAAAGCTATCAACAAATCAGGAACGAGTTAAAGAATTATAATCCAAAACTATTAAAGATACCGGAAATTATTCTTCTCACTAAAACAGATTTAAAATCAGAGAAAGAAGTTAAGTTAATTCTTAAGGTTTTGAAAAAACTAAGAAAACAAATATTGCCTGTTTCTATTCATGATTGGGATAGTTTGGAAAAATTAAGAAGCTTTATTCTGCACTAAACATTCTCTCAAATTGAATCTTAAAATCTTTGATCATTTTACGTAGTTCAACGAAGTCCCGAGGAGTAAACGCAATGGGTTTTATTGAACCGTCTCGTTCAGTCTTCTCTATAATTATTTTTTCTGCAGAGCTTGAAATCTCTTTACCGTGGGCAAGGATATTTCTTTTATGTATGACTTTTTCATATTCTTTTATGTTATCCCAATCCTCTTTGGTGATAAATTTTTCCAATACAAAGAAACGGGACATTGAATCAAAATGTTCATGAAGAAGTGGCCCTATGTTTTTAACATCAAAAATTAAAAGCTCTTTCAGTTTTTTCTTCTTCTGATCGTATTTTTCGTCACGTTTTTTGTGATGACCTGCAAAGTGTTCTTCGGTCCATTCCATTTTCAACAAAATATCTTTTATAAGTTTATCTAATGCGCTCGTTTCGGCCATAACTAAACCTCGCAAGTTGTTTATTTCCTGAGTTTTTCTTATGGTAGTATCAATAAGTTTTTTTATCTTTTCTGGAAAACTTCCTCTACTTGCGCAATAAACACCGTCTATTCTGTTGTTTTTCATTTCTTCGCGTAATTTTGGCTCGCCATCTTGAGAATAAAAAAGAATCTCTGTATAAACATCTTCATCCCTGATTAGACTTAAAGCGTCAATGCCTTTTTCTTCGTCGCTCAAATTACAATCAACGGCTATAATATCGTATTCTGAAAAATCAATTCCCTTGTAACTGGATTTGATATCAAGTTTTAGAACAAAACCAAAATCTAACAAATATTCTTTGACATTATCAACTTGAGATTCTACCCATTCGGGAGCGTCGTCTATCCATAGTATTCGATACTCTATTCTCATATATTTTTCTTAAAAGTGATGACAAATTTTAAACCCTTCTTCTGCGAATAAACTTTTATAGTTGCTCCTAAGGATTTAAGGATTTCTTTGACATGGAACAAACCCCACCCGGAGCCATTTGTGGCAGAGATCTTTGCTTTGAATATCTGCGAAGGATCTGATTTGAAACTACTATCCAGACCAGTGCCATCATCTTCTACGATCATATCCAAAGAGTTTTTATTGCAGGTGAGCCTCATATTAACTCTTTTTGCTTTCGCTTTTCTGGAATTACTGATTAAGTTATCTAAAACCGTAGATACATCAAAGGGCCTGAAGGATATGGGAAAATCTTTACACTTATTATTAATTGATATTATAAGATCTCCGCCCATTGCATTTTTGTAGTCATCTTCAATATAATTAACAATAAACTCAGGCAAAGATCTTTCTTTTTTGGTTGCATTTTCCTTCATCCCACTTCCACTAGCAAATCGAGCAATAGAATTAATTTTGTCATTTTCTTTTTTGATTTTTTGAAGATATTGTTCAGTCTTAGAATAATCATTGGCTTTGATTTGTTTAAATATTTTCGAAATATACTCATCCACTATAAGCGCCGATATGCCTATTTGATGATGATAACTTATAAGGTTTTTGAATTCTTGTTTAGTTATTTTCATCATCGCAGAAGCGCGTCTTTCAGCTATGTCTCTCTGTTTTTCTGATTGTTCCAATTCTCTCTTTTGCTTTTTTTGTACTTCCTGAATTTTTTTAACAGCAGCGAGTAATTTTTTATCCCCAGTTTTTTTTGCTTCTTTGATAAGTTGATCTGTCGCACCACTAAAACCCCTTTTTGTCTTTTTCTCAATCTTATCTGGTAATCCGTAGCCGTACTCAATATCAATAAAATCATCGGTTTGTGTCAGGCGCTTTATAAGTTTGATAATTTCTTCTTGTTTCTTTTCAGGAACTATCTCTGTTTTAGTCTTATTCACATATGTCCAATTAAGTGTATCAACCACATACACCTCGAGCCTGCGAAGTGCTTTCTTAAGAAAAAAATCTTTCAAGTCTTTATATGCCTGAGTTTCTATAAGCCCGCCATCTCTACTAGAAGTTTCTTTAAATTGATCGCCCTTACTGTTTATAGCTATGAATCCAATAAGCTCGCGCGTTCCGAGGTAACGAGCATATCCTTGTTGTTTCCTTCTATCCAGATCTAACGAATCATCTCCTTTTTCTCCATAAGGAAAAACCCTGAATCCATTTTTATATAAAAATATTGAACCGAATTGGACAGATGGTACCCCCATCCGGTGGGTAAATATTATTTTTGCTGGAGTACTGAGATAAAAAAGTTGCACTTTAATATTTGACAAGGTTTGAGCCCATTGATTTTTTTCTTTTATCTTATAAATTTTTTCTCCGCGATCGGTTACTTCGGTGATAACATATTTTCCATCGCCAGATACCTCTGCCGTTATTTGAGTTGTCTTCAGTTTAAGTTTATCGAAAACAAAATTTTCGATAGTTTCTTTATGGTTCTCGAAGGTAATTTCGATATTAAATTCATCTTTCTCTCCTTGATATACGGGATTAATTAGTTTTGACAGGTGTTTTTTAAGTTTATCTATATCTTCTCTTGTCCAATTTTCACGAAGCTCCGTTATTTCAAGAATAGTTCCGTGTTTTATCTTAGGATAAGAGTTAGAAGTTAAAGTTTTGTGTATTACTTTAATATCGATAAAATTATCCTTTGGGTTCTGTTCAAAAGATTCCCAAAATACTTCTATGCTTTCAATTTTTGATTGCTTATCTTCTTTAAGAGAAATAAGCTTTAATTTCTTGCCCACTCTATCACAGGCAAATCTACCAATTCCTTTTGCGCCAGCAAAGGTTTTTCTCTTACCGATTTTATTTCTGTAGTCGACATAGTCTTGATCTTCTGTATCGTCTGCCTTGGCGGAGTAAGCAACAAAAAGCCATTTACTTTTTATATCTGTAAGATTCATTCCTTTGCCATCATCTTTTATAACTATCTTGTCGTCGTCAAATATTAGCTCTACTTTTCCAGCGTATGCGTCAAAAGAATTTTTCACCAACTCAAATATAGCGATATACTTATCGGTAACAAGGTCCTTACCAATAATACTTTTTAGAGCCGAACTCACTTTAAATTGTAGATTATTCTTTTTCATTATTTTCTATTTATATCTTTTCTTTTTGCATTTGCAAAAACACTAACCCGGACAACTCTCCAAAGAGAGGTGGAATTGCGTTACCGATTTGGGTATATCTCGGCACTTCTTTCGTTCTTTGTTTGCCTCCAGTAGTATATTTGCCCTTAAAATTGAATGAGTCATCAAAGGACTGAAGCCGAGCATACTCTCGCACAGTTAATATTCTAGGTTCCGAATAATGAATGTAGTCATCTGGAAGAGTGGTCAAGGTTGGGCTTGGCTGAATTCTACTAAGTACCGTTACAGACCTTTTCTTAGTGTTAAACCTCAATTTTATACTTTTGTCAATAGATTTATTTCTCTTGGCAGCCTTGAGGATGTACTCAAACTTTTCAATAATCTTTTTGCTGTGGTTTGTGAAGCGATGACTGTCCGGTAAAAGATCAAGCCCTTTTATTTTTCGTCTCAGAAATCTTTGATAATTACTCCTTGGGGATGAATAAACTCCCATATTAAAGTTGGGCATTTCCTGAGACGGAGTTTCCCCGTGTCGCTTTTCTATATCCGAGATTGCTTCTTTTACTGACACGACATTGGAGATACCCTTGTTTTTTAAAAACTGTTCTTTGTGTGCCTTCAGATTAGAGAAAAAACTTCTCGCATCTCCATCCCTCACGCCAATTAAAATAAAGCGCTTCCTTCTCTGAGGCACACCGAATTGAGAAAAATCAATTATTTCAAAGGCGACATTATAACCTAAATTGCTTAATTCTTTAACAACATATTCTGAATAAGTTTCTTCGTTTAGTTTAGTTTTTTTCTTAATCGCAGTAGTAAAACCATAAACATTTTCAAAAAACAACAATTTTGGACATACTAAATCTATAAATCTTACATATGAATCAATTAGTTTATTTCTTTTGTCATTGCTTTTTCTTCTCCCAGCCATTGAGAAACCTTGACATGGAGGCCCCCCCACAACCAAATCAACTTTTCCTCGCAACGAATAAAGTTCCTGTTGATATAAACTCATAAGATGTTTAATATCAAATTCTTTTACTGGTAACCATTTAGGCCAACTAAAATGATCAATCAAATTATGTTTGAGTGTTTCGAAAGCCATTTTGTCTTTTTCAACTGCAAAAAGACCTTTCCACCCAGCATTACAAAGACCTAAAGACATGCCTCCACATCCCGCAAATATATCTATGTATCTTGATTTTCTGAAATTTTTCTTCATTAGATTTATTGTATATAAACAAAGGTTTTTTGTCCAGGAAGAAACAATTTTTCCTTATGGAATTCTTTTTATCTCAATTAAAGTATCGCTGGTTTTTCCACGCTTTTAGTTTCTTTTAAAACCTCCTTTCCTTCAATCTGATGACAAAATTCTATATTTTTGAAATAACCTCTTTCTTGAAAAAATTTAAGATAATCAAATTCGATTTACTGAGTTTTTAATGCATTTTAGTTTCAAACCGAATTCAAAATAGTTGCGAGGCCAGGATTCGAACCTGGATATACGGCTTCAAAGGCCGTTGTCTTACCGTTGGACGACCTCGCAATATAATTTAATCATTTAACAATTCAACCACTTCTACAATCGCCAATTCCAATGGCAGTTGCGGTATTGAAGCATATCTTATCTTATTCTGAGCTTCAAGAAAAGTGTTTAAAATCTTCCTCAAATCTTCCTGTTCAAACAATGACATCTGCTTCTTAAGCATAACTATTTCTTCTTTTGTCAAACCAGTCAAATAATCCTCCGAACTAACAGGATTCCCCTCCCCCATTATTTTCAAAATCAATCCCTTTCTTAAATAATTAATCAAGCTTTTAGAAAACTCTTCTAAATCCAAACCTTTCTCGCTAACCTCATTCAAATAATTAATTGCTTCAAAAGTCTTTTTCTCACTCAGAAAACCAGTAAATTTACTAACCATTTCAGTTTCCACCAACCCCAGCAAATCCTTAATATCTTCAGCTTTAATTTCATTCTTAGAGCCTTCATAAAGAATTGCAACCTGATTTAACAATCCTTCAGCATCTCTCATAGCGCCTGAAGAATTTAAAGCAATCAATTCTAAAGCTGATTCTCCTACTTTAATACCTTCTTTTTTTGAAAGAATCAACAATCTTTTAATAATTTCAGGCAAAGTGGATTTTCTAAAATCAAACCTCTGGCATCTTGAAATGATTGTTGAAATCATTTTATGAATCTCTGTTGTAGCTAAAACAAAAATAGCATGAGCTGGAGGCTCTTCCAATGTTTTTAAAAGAGCATTAGCTGCTTCTTTAGTTAATTGATGAGCTTCATCAATTATAAACACCTTATATTTTGATTTTGTTGGAGAAAACTTAATCCCCTCTTTTAATTCTCTAATATCATCAATTCCCCTATGAGAGGCTGCATCAATTTCAATTAAATCCATTGCTCGTCCTCTCACAATTTCATCACAAGATGAGCACTTATTACAAGGTTCAAACTCCCCTTTTTTCCTATTCTCACAATTAACAGCTTTAGCCAACAATCTAGCTATGGTTGTTTTTCCTGTTCCTTTTGGCCCAGCAAACAAATAAGCATGAGAAATTGTTTCAGAAGAGATTGCATTGGTCAATGTTTTAACAACATGCTCCTGTCCAATAATCTCAGAAAAGCTCTGAGGTCTGTATTTCCTGTATAAAACTAAAGACATAATTATGTTTTAAACACTACAAACTTATAACCCAAGAAATTCCAAGCAGCTCCTGCAACAGCAGCTACAATAGCTCCTATATTAGCCCATACTTGAAGATTCAAGCCTAATTGAGGACCAACAGAATTAACAATAAAAGAAGCAACTCCTACATTTACTGCCATTCCTACAAGCGTAACAACATAGAATTGCAATAACTCCTTCCCCATTTTCTCTGTTTCAGCCTTTTCAAAGGCCCAGAACTTATTGCCCCAGAACTTAGAGAAAGTAGCAACAATAAAAGATACTGCTTTAAATAAAACAAAGCCCCAACCTGCAGCTACACCAAATAAAGACATTAAAATATTCAAAACCCCCAAATCAACCAAAACAGCTAAAACACCAACTAAAAGGAACTTTGCTACCTGAAAAATAAACAAATACTTCTTTCCGATCAAATAACTAATCCAAAGGCCAAATAAGCTTAAAACAGGGAAAATAACAAATAGAGTCCACAACAGACTACTGATTGCTAAACCAAAGACACTCTCTACTTCAGCGCCTTTAAGCAAGCTATAAGCTATCCAAGCCACTCCCTCTCCTGATATTAACGCAAGAATAATGTCTGCTTTTTTCATAGGAATATTTTATCATAATTTCATATGCTTGACAACGGAATTTTATTAGATTATTAATAAAATCAGTTCCTTAGGGAGATGTTTAAATGTCAAGAAAAATAGAAATAGCAGAAAGGGTAAAAAACATTGATCCTGAAACAGTTTCATTGATTGAGCTTTCTATCAATTTCCAACCACCCAAAAAAAACAGCAAAGAAATGAAACAAACCAAGCAATAGTTTCAATAAAATTGAAACTTCTTTTTTTAAAAAGAGAGGTTTTTTATTTCCAATTAATCTGATAAAATAACTCAATATGCTAAAACTTTACAACACATTATCAAGAAAAAAAGAAGCTTTTAAACCCCTGAAAAAGGGACTGGTGAGATTGTACACTTGTGGCATCACAGCCTATTGGTTTCCACACATTGGAAATCTAAGAACTTATCTATTTGAAGATATTTTAAAAAGAGTTTTAAAATACAATAACTTTAAAGTAAAACATGTAATGAATATTACTGATGTAGGACATTTAACTTCTGATGCTGACACAGGAGAAGATAAAATGATAAAAGCTTTAAAAAGAGAGGGAAAAGAATTGAATGAAAAATCAATACTTGAGATTGCCAATCTTTACACAAAAGCCTTTAAAAAAGATTTAAAAAACTTAAATATCATAGAACCAGATATTTGGTGCAAAGCAACAGAGCACATTAAAGAGCAAATTGATATGGTTAAGAAGCTTTTCAAAAACAACTATGCCTATGAAACAGATGAGGCAGTATATTTTGACACTTCAAAGCTTAAAGATTACGCAAAATTAGCAAAATTAGATTTAAAAGGATTAAGAGAAGGTGCAAGAACACAAAAAAGAATTAATAAGAAAAATCCAACAGATTTTGCTTTATGGTTAAAGCTTGTTGGAGAGCATAAAAATCATATTATGAACTGGAACTCTCCCTGGGGCAAAGGATTCCCGGGCTGGCACATTGAATGTTCTGCAATGAGTATAAAGTACTTAGGAAAACAATTTGATATCCACTGTGGCGGTATAGACCACATACCAGTTCATCACACAAATGAACGTGCTCAAAACATTGGAGCTCTTGGTAGTCCAGCAGTAAATTTTTGGATGCATGGAGAGTTTTTAATTCTTAAAAAAGGAAGAATGGGAAAGTCAGAAGGAAATATTGTTATTTTAAATGAATTAATCAAAAAAGGATTTAATCCCCTTGCCTATCGCTACCTGACTCTTAATGCCCATTACCGTTCAAAGCTTACTTTTTCCTTGAAAACTTTAGAATCAGCTCAGAATGCGCTGGAAAATCTATATGAAAAGATAAGGAATCTACAAACAAAAAACAAAAAACAAAAAACTGATAAGAAAAAATTAAATGAATATAAAAACAAGTTCCTGGAACACATAAACAATGATTTAAATATTCCCAAAGCTCTAGCTTTGGCCTGGGATTTAACAAAAGACAAAAACTTATCAAACAAAGAAAAATATAAGCTTTTGCTTGATTTCGATAAAGTCTTTGGCTTAAAACTATCTGAAATAAAAGAAATAAAGATTCCTCAAAAAATAAAAACCTTGCTTAAAGCAAGAGAAAATTACAGGAAACAGGATGATTGGAAAAAAGCTGATGAGACCAGGAAACAAATAGAAAAATTAGGATATAAGATTGAAGATACAAAACAAGGAGTTAAAGTAAAAAAGCCTTGATTCTCATTCAATTATCTCCTCTACCCAATCTAAAATATCTTTAGTTAATAATTTTTTAAAAGTTTTCTCAAGAGAAAAGTCGTTTTCTTTTTTAGTAGACCTATATTTTCGACAAACCTTGTAAAAATCTAAAGCCTGGCCTGTAACGTTTTCCCAGGAATATTGTTTTACTTCTTGAATGCCTTTTTTTGAAACTTTATCTCTTAAGCTTGGATTTCTAACTAATTTCTCAATTTTCTGAGCCAATCCCCTATAATCTCTTGGTTTGGTTAAAAACCTTCCTGACGATTTATTCTTTAAAAGCTCTCTGTACCCCTGATTAGCAAAAGCAACCACTGGTGCTCCACAAGCTATGGCTTCTAAAAGAACCAAACCAAAGCTTTCTCTGTAAAGAGCAGGGCTGATAAAAACATCAGCAGTTCTGTAATAAGGAGCAATGCTTCCTGCAATCCTTCCCTCAAAAACAACTTCCTTTAATTTATTCTTTTTAACATAGCTTTTGCACTCATCTTCCAAAGGACCATCTCCAACAATAATTAATCTTAAATTTGAAAACTTCTTATTCAAAATCTTAAAGGCTTTAAGCAAATGAATTAATCCTTTTCTTTCTTCAATTCTTCCAACAAACAAAAGATTGATTTTCCCATCACAATATTTTTGAATCTTAAGAACATTTAAATTAAACTCTTCAAGATCTATTCCATTAGGAATAATCCTTTTAGGTCCTTTGTAATATTTAAAATAATCTAAAATCAAAGGTGCTACTCCTATTACTCCATCTATTTTCCATTGACAGATTTTATTCAAAAGATATAGAAAAGTAGGAAAGTGTTTTAAGAATGTGCTTCCCTCCATACTTGCATGAAAAGTTAAAATATTTAAGGTATTTGCAGCTGAAGGGCTTATTAGAATCTGCAGCACTGAAGGAAAACCAAAATTATGAAAATGCAAAACATTAAATTTTTCTCTTTTCAAGGTTCTTTCAATGGATATAGGGTTGAAATTAATATCAAAATCAGCCTGAGTTCCGCTAAAATCCATTGGAAAAGAAGTGCCCAATAAAATCACGTCTTTGCCATAATTTTCTGACCTTTTTCTTCTTGGAACAATGATTTTTACCTTATGCGCTCTTTTTTTTAATGCTTTAGCCAATCCTAAAACATGTTTTTTCACTCCTCCAGGCTGAATAAATGTATGAAATGTAATTAAACCAATTTTCATAATTCAAATAGTATCATAGATTTTATCAAGAAAACCTAATTCTTGCCAATCATCGCTTATAATGTTAAAAATGAATTGACTATGACAAATAAACTGCCAGACAAATTACCTCCTCAATCAATTGAAGCTGAACAATCTGTATTAGGCTGTTTAATGATTGATAAATCAAGCATTCTTAAGATTGCTGATTTTTTAAAGTCTGAAGATTTTTACAGAAAAAGTCATCAAGAAATTTATCAAGTCTGTTTAAAGCTTTTTGAAAAAGACGAAGCAATTGATTTTTTAGCAGTATCAAACGCTTTAAAAGAAAAAGGTGTTCTTAAAGAGATTGGCGGAAGCGCTTATCTAACTGAACTGATAAACACTGTTCCTACTCCAGCTCATGCTTTTAATTACGCTAAAATAGTTTATAGGAAAAGGGTTTTAAGAGACATCATAAATGCCTCACATGAAATAGGCCAATTAGGTTATGATGAAAAAGAAGATACAGACGCTCTTTTGGATCAAGCTGAAAGAAAAATTTTCAGCATTGCCCAAAAAAGCTTATCTCAGGATTTTGTATTAGTAAAAGATGATTTAGAAGAAGCATTTGAGAGAATTGACCAATTATCAAAACACAAAGGAGGATTAAGAGGCCTTGCCAGCGGACTTCCTGATTTAGATCATCTTTTAGCTGGTTTTCAGAAATCTGATTTGATAATTCTAGCTGCCAGACCAAGTTTAGGAAAAAGCGCCTTAGCATTAAACTTTGCCCATAACATTGCAGTTAATCAAAAAATTCCTGTTGGAATATTTTCTTTGGAAATGTCAAAAGATCAGGTAATTGACAGATTAATTTCAAGCATTTCTGGAGTTGATTTGTGGAGACTAAGAACAGGCAGACTATCAAGCGAGGGCGAAGACAATGACTTTACAAGAATTCAGCAATCATTGGCAGTTTTATCAGATGCTCCAATTTACATTCACGATTCGTTGTGCTCCAATGTTTTGCAGATGAAAGCAATGTCTAGGAGACTTCAAGCTCAAAAAGGATTGGGCTTAATTATCATTGATTATCTGCAATTAATGGAACCAATGGATGCATATACCAGTCCTGTCCAGCAAGTATCAGAAAATTCCCGTGCCTTAAAGTCTTTAGCTAGAGAATTAAACATTCCTGTTTTGGTTGTATCGCAATTATCACGCGCAGTTGAACAACGTTCCCCTCAAATCCCAAGGCTGTCTGATTTGCGTCAGAGCGGAACCATAGAGCAAGATGCAGACGTAGTGATGTTTATTTACAGAGAAGACAGATACAGGCCTGAAAGCTCACGTAAAAACATTGCTGATTTAATTATTGCAAAGCATCGTAATGGTCCTGTGGGAAGAGTAGAACTATATTTTGATGAAGGCAGAGTGAGCTTTAGAACCTTGGAGAAAACCTACGAAGAATAAAAACCATGAATTACCCGCCAAGCATTCAAAAACTAATTGATTTGTTTTCTAAATTTCCAACAGTCGGGCCAAAAACAGCTGCCCGTTTTGTTTTTCATCTTTTAAAAGCAGAACAAAAAGAAGCTGATGAATTGATTCATTCAATCTCAAACCTGAAAAGAAACATTAAAACCTGTTCTTTTTGCTTTAAGTCTTTTGAGCTCACTCCAACAAGTAGAAATAAAACAGGATTTTGTGAAATCTGTTCTGATGATTCTAGGAACAAAAGTCAGCTTTGCATTGTTGAAAAAGAAACTGATTTAGCAGCAATTGAAAAGATTAAAAAATACAAAGGAAAATATTTTGTTCTAGGAGGAACAGTTTTACCTTTGAAAAAAGAAAAGAAAATAAGGATTAAAAAACTCAAAAAAACAATAAAACAAAATCTTGAAATTAAAGAAATTATACTTGCCACAAACTCAACTTCTGAAGGAGAAGCAACAGCCCTTTACTTAGAAAGAGAATTAAAAGAGTTTAATAAAAAAATCACTCGTTTGGCTCGAGGATTACCTGTTGGGGGTGAATTAGAATATGCTGATGAGGAAACTCTCAAAAGTGCTTTAGAGGAGAGAAAATAGAGAGAAAGAAAGCGCTCGGTCTCATCAAGGCAATGCTTAAGAATAATTGACCGAGCTTTTTTGATCATGTAGATGGATAGGGTGGAATAAGACGAACAGTAATCCCTTGAACTTCTATGTATTTCTCTTTCTTGTTCCAAGTGCTTTTTAGAACTTCTAATTGCTCTTCTGGAACAGAAAGACTTTGGCAAATCTCATATCGTTCCTTTCCGACACGAAGAATTTTTATTCCAGCAGATGAAACTGAGTTAGACGAAACTGAAGTTTTACGACACTGACAATATAGAATTATTTTTTTCATTCAACCTACCTTCTCTTTTTTGTCCTATTAAGGTTCTACTTTTATCTTAACCCAATAAAAAAAACTCGTAAAGAGCCTCATATTCTAGAATGTTTTTTTGGTTCGTATAAGATAAAGGGGCAATGAACTTTTGTTCAATTGCCCTTATGCCCGCGTATGAGCCTATTATTATGATGCAGCCTCTTCTTCATTTGCTTGCTCCTGAGCAAGCATCCAAAGAGCCCCTGCAATCTCTCTTTCAGAGAGGAGACTTATATCTCCTCTTTCATAAAGTTTCAACAACTTTTTAATACTTATCATATTTGTATTATATAGTATATAATTAGATTTGTCAAGCCTTGCATCCTCTTATAAAAAGAAAAAAGAAGAGGTAATTTCTTCTCTATTGTGTTCATTTTTCACCTCTTTTTGATTAATCCCCTGTTTCTATTTTTAGTACTTCCAATATGGACTTAAAAAAAAGTGGAGAAGAAGAAACTCTGTTTCTTTTCTCCGCTTGTTGATAGATTTCTCTCTGGATATCCAGAAGAGATGCTGTCAATATCTTGAGTTGGGTATGAAGGATTATCATCTTCTTCTGAGCTTTTCTCCTTCTGAGAAGAGCAGAAAATGACGAGGGAGCAGTTTTATTCACCCATCTTGTTGTGACAACTGCTGTTTCCATCTGTTTCCTCTTCCCTGCTATCTGGGAGAGAATTTTTTCCTTCTTCAATTGCCTAACTCTCTGAAATAAAGCATGTTCCGGTTTCAGTTCTTCTTCGTCTATTATTTCGCCCTGTGGTAACTGCATCCATTCCAGATATTGAGTCTTGGTAATCATTTCCATTGTTGCCATGTCTTTCACTTCACTATCTGCATTATAGACTATATAATTAGATTTGTCAAGCAACGATAAAAAACAGCCGAATCATTATTCGGCGTTTTTTTTACCTTCTTGACCCCCAGTAATTAATTTCCTGTTTCTATTTTAAGTATTTCAACCTCAGTAAAGCGTTGTCTGTGTCCTTTTTTCACCTTATAGCGCTTACTGGCTTTATATTTAAAAATAATAACTTTCTTAGATTTTCCCTGTTGTAACACCTTAGCAACAACCTTTGCTTTTTTAATAAAAGGCTCGCCTATTTCTATTTTCTTTCCTTTTTCCAAAAGCAAAACCTCTTTGAAAGTTATTTCATCTCCTTCTTTTTTCTCAATTTTCTCAATTTTTAATTTATCTCCAGGAGTTACAATATATTGCTTGCCCCCTGTTTTTATGACTGCTAACATATTAATCTTCTAACTTTTTAATTTCTTTTATTTCTAATAATTTTTCAACTCTGTCTGAAAATAGGCTTAATCTTTTTTCAGAATTATCATATGAAGAAGTTGCATTTTTTAAATGACTGCCCAGTTTACGAAAATCATTCATCAATTTAGCAGCATCTTGATTGATTTTATTCAATCTCTTTAAAATATCTTGGGTTTGTTTTGAAAACTGGGTATCTTTAAACCACTGCTCAAATGCTCTTAAGGTCAGATAAATCGTGTTTGGAGAGGTTAAAACTACTTTTTTCTTCCAAGCATAATTGGCAATTCCCTCCTCTCCTAGATTGAACATTATTTCATAATAAATTGCTTCTGCTGGAATATACATCATGGCAAAATCCAGTGTTCCTTCAGACGGCAAAATATACTTAGAACTAACTTCATCAATCCTTAATTTCAAATCTTTAAAAAAAGCTTTTTGATGATTCTTTTTCTCTCCATCTGACTGAGCTTGAATCATTCTTTCAAAATTATCTGAAGAAAACTTTGAATCTATTGGCAAGAACTTATTATTAGGAAGCTTTAATACTGCATCAACCTGTTCTCCGGAAGAAAAAGCGTGTTGGCTCTTCCATAATTCAGCAGGATAGTGTTGGCTTAAAATATAATTCAAGGAAGCTTCCCCCCACTGACCTCTTAATTTTGGTGATTTAAAAATTTCTTGAAAAGAAGAAACCTTTTCTATTTTCTTATGAATCTGCTTTAAATCTTCTTGGAGGTGAGTAGTTTCTTTTGTAAATAATCTTATCTGATTATGAAGATTTTGTGAAGCTCCGCTTTGACTTTCTCTAATATCTTTCATTTGGCTTGTTACTAAACTGGTCAAACGAATCTCTAAGTCTCTAATAGCATTGCTTTGTCCTTCATCAACCTTTGATTTTCCAATATAGAGAACAACAGCTATCGCCCAGCCGATAAAAGCTAAAAAGCCAGTTAAAATAAAAAAGGGGTCAATCATTATACATATAATTTAACCCATTAAAAGCTCCTAGTCAATAAGAATCTGGAAATAATTCTTATACGAAATAAAGCTCAGCAATAATAAAAAGCACATAGATTCCAATCAAGAACAAAGCTTCCATCTCAGTAACTTTCCGTTCGCTTCTTATAAACTTTATAAAGAACCAGCAGGCAACTAAAGTAAAAGCAGCTCCTATTAAATAAGGGGAAGGATCAGTAATTGTAAATGGTGAAATCAATCCCACAAGGCCTAGAATTAAAGTAGCATTAATAACAATTGAGCCCATTATATCGCCAAGAATCATTGTTTTATGACCTATTGAAATTGCCTTTATTTCAAAGGCTATTTCAGGAAGAGAGGTTCCCAAAGCGACCAAGGATACTCCGATAACCACTAATGATAAATTAAAAGTTTCAGCTAATTTTGAAGCTGAAAAAACAACTCCTTCAGCGCTTAACAAAAGCATGGCAGCCCCAATTAAAAAAACAAACATATCTTTGACAAAGATTTTGAAATGGTGCCAGCCTTTCAACTGATTATTAAATACTTTTCTAAATTTTCCTTCTTCAGCTATGAGTTGAACAAAATAAAAAACCAAGGCTGCTAACAAAATCATGCCGTCTTTTCTGGAAAACACGCCGTCAATTATTAACAATAAAGGCAAAAGACTGGCAAGCGCAGCATATAAAGCAGATTTTTGTAAAACCTTTCCTTTGACATGTAGATTTTTACCAAGCAGGGCTCCAAGCGCCACCATCACAGTAAGAGCAACAATATTAGAGCCAATAATTACCCCGAAAGGAAGCTCGGGTTTTCCAGCAACAGCCGATGTAATTCCAACAAAAAGCTCTGGCAAAGAAGTTGCAAAAGCCATTAAAAAAGAAGCTACTATGAATTCTCTTAATTTTAGAAACTGGGCAATTCTGATGAGCGCTCTAACTACCCACATCCCAGAACGAACTAAAATAAAACAAGAAACAATAAAAATAAGAATATATGTCCAGGGCATTATTTTAAAAAGTATATTAATTCATATATTATACCAAAAACAAAGACAAAAATTAATGGGAAAACTAATAAAGATTTTTTAATTTCCCCTCTTTTGAGCATAAGCTTTCTATACATCAGCAAAATCAAAGATCCGTCAATACCAATACCAACTGCTCCAACCAAGCCTATAACATAAATAAAGCTTTTAAATCCTCCGATAAAAAGCCCCAGAGGAATAAAGCAGGTTAAAAACCAGGCTAAATTTTTCTTCATTTTAAAATCATACCAGAGTATTTTTTTAAGAGTTAAGCCCAGAGCAATAAAAGAAGTAAAGGTTGTTAAGAACCCTAAAAACAAAGCCATACTTACTATTCCATCACCTAAATAAGCTTTTAATCCTGTTAATGCTGATTCTGTTGTTAAGGGGCCTGTAATGCCCCAGATTAAGTAAATAAAAAACAGAGATACTATTATTGGAATTATTGTGGAAATAATAATTACTTTTTTAAGCAGTTTTTTATTCTTCCCTAGCATTTCTTCAGCCTCAGGTATCAAAGCAGTGCCAAACAAAGCAAAAAGAATAGGACCATAAGGTAGAAATAATTCTGATAACTTAAAACCTGTTTTAAAACTCAAAGGATAAGCTGTAAAATTAACTGTGTCGATGAGATAATTGCCACGAAAAAAAATGGCAAACAAAATTAGAAAGAATAAAATTAATGCCCAAAGTTCTATTTTAGCTACTGCTTTAATACCGAAAAAAATTAAAACTGCTCCTAGAAAAAAATAAAGGTAACTGTAAAAAGAAGCACTGCCTCCAAAAATTGGAGAAAGCAGACTATTTAAAAACTCTCCACCCACAATCAGATAAGCTAAGATTGCTCCAGATATTCCAAAAACTGTAGAAAACATGGTTATCTTTTTTGCCCATTCGCCTAAATGAACTTTTGCAAATCCAGGCAAACGTTTAAAATCAGGCGTAGCTAATGACAATTCTCCAAAGATTAAATGCATTATTATTGCAATGGCTCCTAAAACTAAAAAATAACCAAGCATTACTAAATAGCCTGTTTTTGAAGCTATATAAGGCAAAGAAAACAAACCAACCCCTATAATAGTGCCTGATATGGTGGCTACTGGATAAATAATCTTTTTAAATGAATTAGTCATATTCTTTTTTTGTTATAAAATACCATTTTGCAGCTTCTATTAAAAATAGCTCAATAAACCCTAAGCCAAATATGATTAACCAGTCCCAGGAATTTAAAGGAACTGTTTTTAAAATTCCCTGAAGTGGTGGCAGATAAATTGCTCCTACAAGCGCAAGAACTCCCACCAGCAAGGCAATGAGCAAGAGCTTATTCGAAAATAGATTAATGTGCCATAAATTCTTTCTTAAACTTTTACAGGAAAAAACATAAAATAATGAGTCAACTGTTAGGGCAGCAAAAATTATTGTTCTAATATATTCAATATTGTATCCTGCTCGAAAGAATAAAAGAAATATTCCTAAAAGCATAAAGTCAGTAATAAGGCCAATAATAAAGATTATTGTTTTCATTTCACGAGTCAAAAGAGGCGCTTTATGGCCTTTGGGCTTCATTTTCATCAAATCATCTTCTTCTGGCTCAAAAGCCAGAGCAATATCTGGCAAACCGTCTTCAATTAAATTAACCCATAAAATCTGAACAGCTGTAATGGGCAAAGGAAGATTGAATAGAATACTAAATACAATTAAAACTACTTCTGTAAAACTGTCACTCAAGAGATAAGTAATTACTTTTCTAATATTATCTAAAATCAACCTTCCCTCCTCAACTGCTTTTACAATTACTGAAAAACTGTCACCCAAAAGAACTAAGTCTGAAGTTTCTTTTGCTACTTCAGTACCAGAACCAAGCGCTATTCCAATATCTGCTTTTTTTAAGGCCGGAGCATCATTGATTCCATCACCTGTCATTGCTACAACTTCTCCTTTTTCCTGCCAGGCCTCAACAATTCTTGTTTTGTGTTTTGGTTCAACACGGGCATAAATTTTAATTTTTGTTAGAATTTCTTTAAATTTTTCCTCTGAAAGTTCGTCTAATTCTTTTCCTTCTAAAATATTTTCTTCTTTAATTTGAAAACCCAGTTCACGAGCCACTGCTTTTGCTGTTAACTTATGATCACCAGTCACAATAATTGTTCTTATGCCTGCCTGCTTGCAAACTCTGATTGCTTTTTTCACATCTTTTCTTAAAGGATCTTTTATGGTGACAAAACCAGCAAAAATGAGGTTGTGAACTTCTTTTTCTGGATTTTCAGCTATTAAATCAGCGCTCTTAATCCTCTTATAGCTTGATGCTACTATTCTTAGTCCTGCACCAGTTAGTTTCCTTAATTGTTCATTAATAGCTTCCAATCTTTTTTCAGTTAATTTCAATTTCTTGCCTTTTAATTCAATGAATTGAGAACGGTCTAAAATTCTTTCTGGCGCACCAGAGATATATAAGAACTTGCCATTTTTTTTCTGAATTACTGCTCCAACAAACTTATTAACTGGATTAAAAGGAATTTCAGCTATTTTGCTTTTACGAAAATTTAATCCATAAGCTTTGATTCCTTTTTCAACACCAGCTTTAAGAAGAGCTTTGTCAGTAGGCCTTCCTCTAAAAATCCATTCTTCTCTCGGGTCTTTGGGATTTTCAATAAATGCTTCAGAGGTAAAAGCAGCAATTTTTAAGGGTAAAATCGTTATTCTCTTGCTTTGTTTTCCTTCTAAAATTTCATTATTCGTTATTACCTTGTCAACCTTCATTTTTCCTTCAGTTAAGGTTGCTGTTTTGTCTGTACAAATAATTGAAGTGCTCCCTAGTGTTTCAGCTGAAGACAATTTTCTAACCAATCCTCCTTTTTTTAAAATCCTTTGCATGCTCAATGCCAAAATAACAGTCATTGCTACTGGCAAGCCTTCAGGAATAGCTGCCACTGCAACAGCCACAGCAGTAATAAACATTTCAGTAAAACCAATTCCTTTTATAATTCCTTCAATAAAAATAAAAGCACAAATCAGTGCAATGACGAGGCCAACAATTCTTGAAAAACCTGATAATTTTTTCTGATAAGGTGTTTTTTCTTCTTTTGTCTCTCTAATCATTGCAGCTATCTTCCCAATTTCAGTTTGAAGTCCTGTTTCAACAATTAAGATTTTCGCTTTTCCACTTTCAACAATTGTTCCCATGTAAACCATATTGTCTCTGTCAGCCAAGGGAGTTTCTCGAGAGAACACTTCATCCTTTTTTTCTGCTGAAAGCCATTCACCAGTCAAAGCCATTTCATTAATTTTTAAATCATGGGACTCTATAATTCTTCCATCAGCTGGAACTATGTCTCCTGGATTCAAAATAATGATATCTCCCGGTACTAATTCTTCTAAATTCAAAACTTTTAAATTTCCTTCTCGTAAAACTTCTGCGCTATGTTTTACCACCATTTTCAGTTTAGCTAAGGCCTGAGAAGCTTTATGTTCTTGAAAATAACCAATAGTTGTGTTTAAAAAAACAGCGCCAAAAATAACAATGGCGTCAGTAAACTCTTTTAAAAATAAAACAACAAGCCCCGCAATTAAAAGTATATACGTTAAGGGGCTTTTAAATTGTTCTAAAAAAATAGTGAGCCTGGATAAAGGTTTTTCTTCGGGAAGCTTGTTTTTGCCAAATTCTAATTGACGGAACTTTGCCTCTTTTTCGTTTAAACCTTTTCTAATATCAGTTCTTAAAGTTTTCTCAATTTCTTTTGTTTCTAAATTGTGCCAGAAAAACTTAGCCATTCAATTATTTTAATCAAAAATCATCTAAAACTCCAGCCTTATTAATAAATAAAAAAGAGCGCAGCATTTTAACAACTCTTTTTGATTAAGCTGTGGCCCCAAGGGGAATCGAACCCCTGTTACTTGATTGAGAATCAGGCGTCCTGGCCGCTAGACGATGGGGCCAATTCATCCATATCCTATCACACCCTTTAATGATTGAACATATCCATTTTAAAGCCTTTACTCGTAATCTGGCGGAGTTTGATAATAATTAATAATATATTCTGCTAAATTCTTGAATGCTGGCACCGTAGAATATTCTGCGGTTTTTGTTTGAGGATTATCAAGTTTTATCAAAGTCAAAAACTTAGGATTAAAAGCAGGAGTAAAACCCATAAAAGTCTGGATAGTTTTATCAGAATAACCTTGTTTTGGAATACCTAAAGCTGCATAAGAAACCTGAGCTGTTCCTGTTTTTCCAGCAACAAAATAACCTGGAATTTTTGCAGCTTTAGCAAAACCATTTTCAACAACACTAACCAGCATTGCAGTGACTTGTGAGGCAGTTTTTGAAGAAATGACTGATGTTTGTTTTTTATTTTCTGATAAATCCTCAATTTCCTTATCAGAAGATATAATCTTTTCAACTAAATATGGAGTGATTAATTTCCCGCCATTGGCAATAGCGCAATATGCTCTTATCAGTTGAACTGGAGTCATTTCTACGCCTTGGCCAAATGAAGCTGTGGCAAGATTTATGTCTCTTGCTGTTCTTAATGGATTATTTTGGGAATAAATCTCCTGAAAATCAATTCCTGAAAGTTCAAAAAGGCCAAATTCTTCAACATATTTTAAAAATAAATTAGGACCAAGCTCTCTTTGAACAAAAATAGCTCCAGTATTAATTGATTTTTCAAGCACCTCAGTCATAGTAGGCCCATGTCCATAAACTCTCTTGTCATAATTGTAAATAGTATCACTGCCAATTGTTATTGAACCCGTATCAGTGTAAGTAGTTTTTGGCGTTACTTTTTCTTCTTCTAAGGCAGCTGCCATTGTGATTGATTTAAAAACTGAACCTGGCTCAAATAGTCCCTGACTGGCCCTATTTTTGAAAATATCCAGATTTCCCTGTTTGGCATATTCTTCATAATAATTAGGGTTAAAACCTCTCATGTCAGCCATAGCCAGAATTCTTCCAGAATCAGGCTCTATGACAATGATCTGCCCCCCCTCAGCACCCAAATCTTTTTTTGCTTTTTCTAATAATTTCTCTGCTTGATATTGTATATTGTAGTCAATGGTTAAAATCAAATCAGCTCCTTTTTTATTTTCCATAAAACCCTCTTGGCCTCTTAAGGTTTTATCGTAGAATTGTTCCAAACCATACTGACCCACATCTTCAGCTCCTAAAAAACCAATTATCTGTGATGCCAGTTCTTCTTGAGGATAATACCTTTCTTTTTGTTCGTTCACAAAAACCCCCTCTAAATTCAAATTCTGTATTTGTTCAGCTTCATATGCGCTTAACCTTCTTTGAATAAGCGAATAAGAGCTATTATTAGTTAATTTTTCCAAAAGAAAATCCTTGTCTAAATCAAGAATTTGACTTAAAGCCAAAGAGGCTTGTTCGGGATTTTCAATTTTTCTAGGATTAACAAAGATAAAAGGCAAATCAACATTAATAGCTAAAGGTTCACCATTTTTAAAGAAAACCTCGCCTCTTTCTCCCTGAAGCTCATTAAAAGAAGCAAAAAGCCCTTGTGATAAGGCTTTATTTAAATCCCCTTCCAATATCTGGAGAAAAACTAAACGACTGATAACAGCCGCTGAAACGAATAAAAACAGTATAAAAACTAAGTTAATCCTCCAATTCTTCATTTATGATAATTTAATTAACGAGTCCTGCTTACAATTGAGCTATCTATAATCTTTATATATTTTACATTATTTGATTTTACAAAGCCACTATTCTCTGCCAGAATCTGGTCAACATGAGCTAAAGAATTCATCTTTGAAAAATCTATGTCTAAAAACTTATTGTTTTTTGAAAGAGAGGCCAATTTTTGTCCATAGGCCTTAAGCAAATACTTATCTCTTGCCAATGCTCCAACTTGGATAACATAAATAGCTAATAAAGATGAAATTAAAATAAACGCGAAGACCCAGGAATTTTTTAAAGTAATGCTTTTAGTCATATTTGCTTTTAAATTTTTATTGCCGCTCGAAGCTTGGCGCTTCTTGAACGGGGGTTATTAATTATTTCTTGTTTATTCGGCCTTATTGGTTTTTTTGTTAATATTTCTAATAATTTCTTAGAATGTTCTTTGAAAAAATTCTTAACAATTCTGTCCTCTGAAGAATGAAATGAAGTTACTACGATTCTTCCTCCTTTTTCTAAAACTTCTAGCGCTTGAGGTAGTGCTGCTTTTAAATTGTTAAGCTCATCATTTACAGCAATCCTTAAAGCTTGAAATGTTCTTGTTGCAAAGTGTATTCTTTTATGCTGATACCAGGAAGGGACAGAGCTCTTAATTATTTCTATCAGTTCAAATGTTGTTTTAATGGGCTTTAATTTTCTTTGCTCTATAATTCTTTTACTAATTCTTTTAGCAAATTTTTCTTGTGAATATTTTTTTAAAATCTTTTCAATTTCTTTTTCTGTCCAGTTATTTATAATTTCTTGAGCCGTTAATTTATTCAACTCAGTATTGTATCTCATATCCAGAGGTTCATTTCTCTGAAAGCTGAATCCCCTGCCAGACTCTTCTAAGTGCCAGCTTGAAAATCCCAGATCAAACAATATTCCAGAAACAGGTTTGAATTTATTTTCTTCAACAATATTCTTTAAATTCAGGTAAGAATCATTTATTACAACTAATCTTTTAATGTTCTTGGCTAGTAAGTCTTTGCAAATCTCTTTATCTAATTCTATTCCTAAAATTTTTCCATCAGGCTTATTCTCTTCTAAAAGATCTAAGCTATGTCCTGCTTCTCCTATTGTTCCATCAATAAAATTTTCATTGGGCTTAGGGTCTAAATATTCTAAAACTTGTTTTCTAAGAACGCTTTTGTGCATTAAACTCCTAGTTCTTCTAATCTGGATGCCATGTCTCCAATGTCTTTCTCAGTCTTTTGTTTGTAAGCTTTCCAGGTCTTTTCATCCCAAACCTCTATTCTGTTTGATAAACCTAAAATTATCACTTCTTTTTTCAATCCAGCGTATTTTTTTAAATAATCAGGAATTAAGATTCTTCCTAATTTATCAAGCCCTACATCTACAGCTCCAGCAAGCATGATTCTTATAAAACCCCTAGCATCCATTTTACTGCTTGGCAAGCTTCCTAACTTCTTTGCGAGCTTTTCCCATTCTGTAATTGGATAAACAGTTAAGCAAGTATCTATGCCTTTAGTAACAATTGCTCTTTTACCTAAAGTCTTTCTGAACTTAGAAGGTATAGCTAATCTTTTTTTATGGTCAATTATGTATGAATATTCACCAATAAACATAGTTATCCACAGTAATGGGTACTTATTAACATAGTTATCCACAATTCCCCACCTGTCCTTAGTTTACCCTTTAAAAACATACTTGGTCAAGGAAAGATCAATTCATATCAAAATGAATATAAAAACTGTGGTTTTCCACAGGAAATCCACAGATACAATATTAGAGAGCTTGGTTTTGGGAGAATTTTCTTAGCTTAAAGATAATGAAAACACCTGTTTTTTTTAATAACTAAAAAAAGGCGTTTCAATATTTTGAAACACCCAAGACATTCAATTAAGCTACTGAAAGCAAATGCAGTCTGACGCTTCTTTGCCTAAATAATGCCTCTGGTTTACACTGACATGCATCTTATTTTCGCTAACAACGCAGATATCCTTAAGGATTATATCGATAACTGCTAGATCATCATTCTCCCAAGCTTGATTCTTCTAAATATTTATGCCAGTATTTAACCATCTTTAAAAAGCACCTTAAAAGGAGAAAAAAACCGTGATTGTTACTTTTCAAAGGTCAGATGGTCGTTTGGTAGAAATTGATGCTATTGAAGGACAAATTAATGGCAACGAGCAACTCCCAGATAATCTCAGCTATATTGCAAAAATTGGTGATAACGAATATTGTCCGACCAAAGATGTATGGGGAACAACTATTCAAGACGTTACAAAAAGAATTCCGATTGACACTAATAGTGGAGGTCTAATTTTCTTTGATGATTCAAACTACTCCCCGACTACACTAAGAAAAACCTTGGAACTTCTGGGTATAACCAACAAACGCTGCCCTACAAGAGAATATGCTATATATATCCTCCATTCTAAATCTCCTCGACAAGATGGATACCTGATACAGATAAGATTTGTTTCTTCTTTTGCTTTGGAATTCTACTACGAACAAAAAGAAGAAGCAAAACGATGTAAAGAGGTAGATATCGCCACTATAATGTGTGGTTTCATTGAACACGAGAAATCAGGATATGGGTACCGAATGCCAGAACAAAAGGAGGGGGAAGTCCTCATCTTAACACCAACAAATATTCGTAATCCCACGCTATACAGAGCAATTAATGCTACTGGAAATGAGTTTGGCTCATTTGGCCTAGGATTTGGTCTTTTAGTGGAAAATAGCTATCATTCGATATATCGAATCTGGAGCAGGCCTGTCTTTTATTCAAGATAAGAGCATAGTTCTTTATTTCAACCCACCAAAAAGGTGGGTTTTTTTATTAACAGTATAGTGCCGACATACAATAAAAACCCGAAAGGTAATAACTCTCGGGTGTAGCTCTGGCGGTAGGATTTGAACCAATAGCAACGTTAAGGATTAATTATTAATTTAAAATCTTCAGCTTCTACTTCTACCCTATCCCCTCTTTTAATTTCATTTGCCAACAAAGCTTTAGCAAAAACATTTCCAACTTTATCCTGAATTACCCTATTCATTTTTCTGGCTCCAAACTTAGGGTCATAACTTAACTCAACAATTCTTTTCTTAAGTCCATCAGTAACAACAAACTCAATATTCTTCTTTGCTAAATTTCTCTTTAACTTATTGAACAGCAATCCTGAAATATCTAAAAGATTTTCCTTGGTTAATGCTTTAAACAAAACCACTGCATCAAAACGATTAATAAATTCAGGTCTAAAGATTTTTTCTTTAAATAAATAAGTAAACAAATCCTCTCTAATATCTTCCATTTTCTTCTTTTCCCTCAAGGCATCTAAAATTATTAAAAATCCTGCATTAGAAGTAGCAATAATAATTGTGTTTTTAAAACTAACCTTTTTTCCCACTCCATCAGTAACATGACCCTCGTCTAATACTTGTAAAAACAAATTTAAAATATTTGGATGAGCTTTTTCTATTTCATCCAATAAAATCAAAGAAAATGGATCTTCTATCACCTTGGTAGTCAGCAAACCCTCTTCTCCCTGAGAACCAATTAATCGAGGGATGTCTGAAACAGTTTGAAACTCTGACATATCAAGACGAATCATCTTCTTTTCTGAACCAAAATAAATTTCAGTTAAAGATTTAGCAGTTTCAGTTTTACCCACTCCTGTGGGACCTAAAAACAGAAAAGCTCCCATTGGTCCTTTTCTAATGGAAATCTCTGTCCTGGCTCTTCTTAAGGCCTCTGCTACTTCTTTGACTGCTATTTCTTGATTAATAATTCTTTTGTGCATCAAGGCTTCTAAATTAAGCAGCTTTTCTCTTTCTTTTGTCTCTATCTCACCCACAGGAATCTCGGTTCGTTCAGACACAATGCTAGCAACATGCTTTGGTAAAATAATCTTTTCTTTGAGCTGAGAAGCATAAGAAACCACATCATCCAATAAATCAATTGCTTTTTCTGGAAAAGGAGCATCAGCCAAATACTTATCAGAAAATTTAATAATATCACGCAATGCTGGATAAGAAATAAATTGCTTATACTTTATTTCTTTTTGCGGAACCAAATTCTCTAAAATAATTAAGCTTTCTTTCTTTGTTATTTCTTTCACTTCAACTTTTTCAAAAAAAGACAGAATTGAAGGATTTTGTTCAATATATTTATGAAGGCCTTTAAAACTGGTAACAGCTATAATTTGGAATTGAGGCAAGCTTAAATAAGGGCCTAAAATACTGGATATGTCTAAAGCTCCTGGCCGCTCTATTCCACCAACAAAATTATGAAAATCATTAATCACTAAAACCACATTACCAGCTGAAACAGCTTCATCAAGCATTAAATTCAAGGTCTCTCCAGCTTGCTGGGAATCCTGGGCATGAGTCAGCAAAGACGCTAAATCAAGCTCTATTAATCTCTTGTAATTTATTTCTTTTAATGTTTCTCCAAGAACACTTTTTTTAGTAAAATCCTCAATAATACTTTTTCTTCCACTCCCCTCCTCTCCAACTAATAAAACATTGTTTTGCTTTTCTTTTGCTAAAATTCTTTCCATTGCCTTAATTTCCTGAACATGACCTACCATCTCAGCAAATCCTCCCATTCGAGCTATGGTTGACAAGTCAATAGAGAACTTATCCAGATTAACAGTATAGCCAACTGCCCATTCTTTTGCTAAAGAACCCTGTCTGAGCAGGTTTTTCCATTCCCAGAATCTTTTTCTTTCAGCTATGTCTTTTTCTACTCTTTCCAGCCAATTAACCAAATCATCAATATTTTCTGATTTTAAATTAGCATTAATCAAAATTTCTTGAAAAACCAAATTATTCTTTGCCAAAGAAGATATTATATCGCCGAGCTCTGCTCTTTTATGATTTTTGCTTTTAGCGATTTCCAGGGCGCCTAAAATCGATGTTCTAAAATCTTCGCTGTAATCTTGTTTGAACTCACCCTTTTCAATTGTTTCTATTGTTTCAAGTAATATTTTCTTGATTTTCTTCACATCAAAAAGAGCTCTGGAAAAAATAAAATTCAAATTATCATTATCTTTTAGTAGATAATAAAACAAGAGAGAAGAATTTATCTTTGAAAGTTTTTTTGAACGGGCAAATTTAATTGAATTAAAAACCGCCTGAGCTGTTTCAAAGCCCAAAAACTCTGCTAAATTGTATTTTGCAGGCTCCAATAAAACTTGAGCAATAGTGATTTTTGATTTAGGGGTTCTTAATGAATTTAAGAAAGAACTTTTAATATTTGAAATTATGCTCAAAGTTAAAGAGAGTATTGAAAGACCAAGAAATCTTCTAGTTAAAACCCAAGAAAAAGCTTGGGAGAAAAATGAGTAAATAAAAAAGGAGAAAGAAGCAACAAATAAAAATAAAAACAACTTCCCACAAACACTTCTAAATCTAAAAAATATGTTTCTTTCTAAAACTACTGCTCTGTAGATTTCACTCTTTTTTAAATTAAATTGAAAGTCTAATGCCATGATAAATTCCTAATATTAAAAGTATTGGCAGAACCAACCAAATAACAAGAATAGCCAAACCAGCCAACAGAATAAACACCTCGCAAAGAACACCAACCACAATTAGAACACTTCTGGGAATAAGTCCCAAAACTCTGGAAATCAAATTTGAAAAAGCAACTTCAAAATACTTTCCGATATCAAACGCTTTAGGATAAAACCATCTGTAATTTCTCCAGGGAGAAAGAAGTGTCTTGAAAAGCAAACCCACAGAAAAATAATTCAATCCGAATCTAAGATAATTAATCCAGCCTTTTAGGATGTTTTTAGGCATTTCAAAAAAATGCCACCAAACGTATTTCAACAATGTGTTTTGCCTTATAATGTTAATCATTTTTAATTAGCCTTATGCCTAATTCAGAAATTTTAGCGCCACCGAAAATAAGAATGCCTGTTAATATTCCCCAAACGCCTAAGTTTAAAAATTGAGTTATTGAATCAAGTGGCAAAATTCCTTTTAACTGATCACTTACCATTTGCTGAACTTCATTTAAATCAGTAGGAAGTCCTGTTGTCTGGGTCTGACTTGTTTGTGTTTCAGGGGGCTTAAAAAGCTCAGGAGCAGATTGTTTGCCAGTAAAAATATTATATGAAGAATAAAGGGTAAATCCTATTATTAAAACACCGGCTAAAAACACCAGCCATCCAATTAATTTAGTTACATTCATGAAGTTATTAATTATTACTAATTATTACTTTATCTTACTGTTATTTTTTAATTTCTGCAAAACGATATTTTTTGAACTGGTCTTTAAAAAACTTGAAAGAAGAATAGTCTTCTTTTTTCAATATTTCTTCAATATCTTTTTTCTGCTGTGGATCAAATTCAAGATAAATTACACCTTTTTCTTTGAAAAAACTCTTGGCTTGTTTTAAAAACTTCCTAATATGTTTTAATCCCTTTTTCCCTGAAAAAAGAGCCTGTTGGGGCTCATACTCTAACGCTGACTCCCCTACCTCATTAATTCTGTTTTCAGCCACATAAGGAGGATTGGCAAAAATATAATCATACTTTCCATTTTTTAATCCTTCAAACATATCGGACTTATAAACTTCATATCTTTTCTTGGAAATCTTATTCAATTTTAAATTAATTTTAATCTGCTCAATTGCTTTATTGTCAATCTCAGAAAAAGTTAGCAGGATATTTTTAATATTTCTCAAAACAGCAATACCAACGCATCCAGAACCAGCAAAAATATCTAAAATCAATAATTTGCTTTTTCTTTTTTTAATCCTTTTTATTGCCTTTTTCACCCAGAACTCAGTTTCAATCCTTGGAATAAAAACCCTTTTTGATAAATCAATTTCACAATTTAAAAAACTTGTCTTGCTCTTTAAATACTCTTCTGGAGCCTCGACACCTTCTTGATTGACTTTCAACTCCCACAGAATATCTTCTGGTATTGGGGGCGGCTGTCTTTTCGGACTTTTGCCAGGATAACGCCAGGCAGTAATGATCTTTGTTCTTGCGCCCTGCTTTTGATACATCAACCAGATTTCACTAGGATGTTTCTTTGTTCCAGTAATCTGCATCACAGCAACTGTTCTTGGAGCAATGCCAAGCTCTTTTCTGTCTGGCTTTCGTAAAACTCTTTTCAACCTAGCCTCGGACAATTGATAATATCTCATCTTGTTTTTAACGTGCATTGTCCAATGGAATTTTTCTGTTTTTATAATTAATTTCATGGCTATATCATTCCAGTAAAATCCTTGCTTCCTTCACCAATTGCTCTAGTTCTTTTAACGGAAGTTTAAGCTTTTTCACAAGCTGATTTAATGAAACATCTAAAAGATCCAGAGCAAGCATCATTTTATTTCGAGCAAAAACACTCTTTAAATGAGCTTTAAACGAAGGAAGAATTGTTACAGGGTAAAGCTTGTTTTTCTCTATTAAATATTCAAGCCCTTGATTCTTTGGATATTTCCAACCCAAAAGATCAACATTCATACATTTACAATATTTAATCGCTTCAGTAGTAAACTTTGTGTTGGTCACTATTATTGCTTTTGTATTTGAACTTTTAAACCGAGAGTTATTTAAAATATCCAAAAATCTTGCGTAGTTATATAGGGCTACTTTCAAGTCCACTCTTGCTCCAGAAAATATGTGATACTTGCATTCACCTAAGTACGTGAATGCATTATTCTTTGCTAAAAAATCTATCTCGTAAGAAGAAATGCATTTACCTTTTATTCTTTGATTAGTTTTTACTTTAAAACCATTTTTCAAAAAAATCTCTCCAATGTATTTTTCAAAATCAAAACCACTAGGACCAAGCCTTCTCATTGCCTGTTTCAAAGAAAACTTAATTGCTGAAGCTGGAGATTCTTTTAAAAAACTTTCAACGAGCTTAAAGATTTCTTCTGTTTTCATTCCTGAATAAACTCTTTTTTCAATTTCATGAGCAATCTTTTTGGCTAGAATATCTGAAGCTCCCGCTCTCTGAGAAGAACGATAAACTTTATGAAAGGAAAAAAGCTCTTTCTCCCCTCTTGAATTAACTAGATAAATTTTCTTCATTAATAAACTTGTCTTTAATTCTCTTTAAAAGATAAACAAACAACAAAGAAAGAGACATTCCAAAAATAACATCTCTTGGGAAATGAAATCCAGTATATATAACAGTAAATCCAACTAAAAATGCTAAAGTCAAGAAAAACCAGCTTAGCTTATCTTTCTTTTCAATAAAAAAAGCTAATGCCAGGCCAAAAGCAAGCATTGTGGTAGTAGAAGGAAAAGAATACTGGCTCATGTGCCAGGGCCCAATAATTCTTACATCAGGAAGCACCATATATGGTCTTGGCATTTTAAAGATAAGTTTAACTAAATTACCAATAACATAACAAAAACCTCCTGAAAACAAAGTAAAGAGACCTGAAATATCTTTTTTAAAAAGAAATAGTATTCCAGGAATTATTCCCATTAAAAGGAATAAAGGAATAAAGACATATAAAACAATAAAATCTAAAATAGGATGAGCCAGCTTTTGATTAATAAACAAAAACAAAGCTTCGTTGCTAATTATTATTAAAAAAACAATTAGCCCAATGAGAAGTCCAATAAAGATTTTATTAATAGAATTATTCATCTTGTTTTTGCTGCTTTTTTAACAAACTCTTTTAATACTAAATAATATCTTTAGAAATGCTTCAAGTCTACCCCTTCTTTTTTAAGCAAAGCAATTTTCTTTTCTGTGCCACCAGCAAGCCCTCCAACTTTCCCATCAGAACAAATCACTCTATGACACGGAACATCAGCGCTTCTGTTTTTATTCAAAACATTTCCAACTGCCCGCCATGCTTTTGGATAGCCACTAGCTTCTGCCACCTGCTTATAGCTCATTACTTTGCCTTTTGGAATCTTGCTAACAACACTATAAACTCTTTTTTTAAACTTAGTCATAGATCATCTTACTTTTTAAATTCAAATGGCTTACCATGACCAGGATAAATCGTCATACCAGGTTTTAATAATTCTGATAACCTTTTTAATGAACTTCTCATTTGCTCATCCGAACCACCAGGCAAATCAGTTCTTCCATAGCCATTTTCAAAAAGCGTATCACCAGTAAAAATAAAATTATCACCCAATAAACAGATACTTCCAGAAGTATGTCCAGGCGTGTGTATAACCTCTAGAAAAACACTGCCAATCTTTATCTTATCTTTTTCTTTTAAAAATTCATCAGCCTGGCAATTGTTAAGCTGTCTTTCTTTTTCATGAATTAAAATTTTAGCATTGGTTTGTTTTTTAACTTCTGGCACAGCTAAAACATGATCAGGATGACAATGTGTAATTATAATTTGTTTTGGTCTTGCTTTTAATTGCTTGATTTCATTCAAAATCCTTCCTGCCTCATCTCCAGGATCAATAATAGCTAGTTCATTTTCTGAAACCAGTAAATAACAATTACTCTCCAGATCACCCACTACAAGATGTTTAATCTGCATTGATTTTTTCTGGTTTCTTTCCTTTACTAAAAACAAAGATATAAAGAATTTCCAAAATAGCCAAGGTGTTTAATACAACCAGTGCTACAAACCATTTTTTATGATTGTTTTTTGATGCCCTCCATAGAGCAATTACTTTCCAAGGAACTGTCCAAAGAACAATCAAGAGAATTACCCATGGATTGCCCAGTAAAAATAAAGTTAGTTCATCCATATTAATGTATTTCGTAAGTTATTATGACAGTGCTTTGAATTAAATTCTCTCCAGTTTCAATCTCAGGAGCTGCCCCACCAAGACCATAGGCCTCTTTAGCGTCATAAAAAATTGGAGAGATAAGGTTTTCTTGAAAATCAGTAATTCTTCCCAGTTTAACTCCTAATTGACTTGCTAATTCCTTGGCTTTTTGTTTTGCCTTATCAATTGCCTGTTTCCTGGCTTGAGCTTTAAGTTCATCTTCATTGTCAAAGGTAAATTGCAAATTACCAACTTCATTAGCGCCAGCATTAGTAGCTCCTTCAATCAAAACCCCTATCTTTTCCATGTCTCTGATTTTTACCTCAAGAGATTGCTTTACTGTATAACCAACCAACACTCTTTCCCCTTGAGGATAGTAAGACGACTCGCTTTTGTGCCACTCATATCGAGGATATATGCTGAAAACAGTTGTTTTTAAATCTTTATCTTCAATGCCTTGAGATTTCATAAACTCAATAACCTTGTTCATACTTTCACTGTTTTTAGTTAAAGCTTCGGCTACGGTTTTTTCTTCTGTTATAACTGAAAATGTCGTTAAAACCAGGTCAGGTTGAGCAAATACCTTTCCAGTAGCTGAAAAACTAATAGTGTTTTGTACATCCTGGCCAATGTATTTTCCTTTCTTTATTTCGTTCACAATCATTACTCCCATGAAAATAGTAAGCAGAACAAAAAATATAGTGAAAATAAATTTTTTCTTTTTATGAATTTCGTGCATTCTCTCTGCTTTTCCTTCTTTAAAATGTTCTTTAAATTGCATAAATATATTGATTAATAATTATTAATGTGACCTTTATTATTTTAATTTAAATCCATGATACTTGTCTCCTATATGTTCCAAAGCGTTAAGTGTGTTTTGGTTTTATTCGGATAATTATCAATTCGACTAAGCAGCTGTCTGTTAGAAAATTCCCATAGCTTTTTTGCAGCCAAAAAGGTCTCAATAAAAGATTTATGATTTTGCACTTTTTTAAACTCGCACTCCCCTTTTGGAGCTTCCCAAATATGTCTACAAAGTCTTTTGCCGTTCCTGACACTAATTTCACCTAATTTATCCCTTTTTTCTGCATTACAAAACTTACATTTCTGATATTGGTCAATTCTTAAAATCCAATGAGTCCTGGCTTTTTTTCGACTCTTTTCATTATAAGCACTGAAGTAGGCTGCGGTTTGAATAAAGTGATCATCCCAAATATCTTTACTGGTTTTTAAATCCAAAATTCCTAATTTGCCATTAACTTCTGCTAAAATATCAAGTGTTCCAGCATAAACATTTCGATTGCTGAAAACTCTCTTTTCTGTTCCTACAACTTTAACTTTATTGTTGTTCAGCCAGTCAAAAAAAGCTTCTATTGAAGGACGAATCTCTTTTTGAATCTTGGGCTTTTTATCTAAAAGTATTTTCTCTATTATTTCATGAATTAATGTTCCCCAACCAGTAATCTTTTCTCTCCTTTTCTGCATAATAAAAAAACTTGGCTGATTAGCCAACCACCTTTCAAGACCAGGCTTTGCAATAATATTGCAAATAGAGGTTACTCTTGGATACCATAACCCATTAATTTCATAACCATTATTTTTCTTAAAAAGATTAGGAACCATAATAAGATATTATCAAAAAACAGCTGGATTGACTAATCTGACAATTTTTATTTTTCTATTCACCTGCCAATTGACCACAGGCAGCTTTAATGTCTTGTCCAAAACTGTATCTTTGAGTAACATTCACTCCTTTTGCCTCTAGAATTTCTTTAAATCTTTTAATTCTTTCCAGGGAAGATGCCTTGAAATCTCCTGTTGGATTATAGGCAATCAAATTAAGAAAATAAAGTGGTTTTTTCATGATTTTAACCAATTGTTCAGCATGCTCATCCTTATCATTAACATCTTTTATCATTACATATTCAAACATCACTCTGCGCCGAGTTTTGGATATGTAATCATTGACTGCTTTTAGAACTTTAGAAAGTGGATAGCTTTTGCCAACTGGCATGATTTTTGAACGTAATTTATCATCAGCCGCATGCAGGGAAATAGCCAAATTGACTTCAAGACTTTCATTGCTTAATTTTTTAATTCCTTCAGTAATTCCAGCTGTAGAAATTGAAAAATGCCTTGCTCCTAAATTAAAGCCTTGTTTGTCATTTAAAATTTTAATTGACTCAATAACATTTTTGTAATTTAAAAACGGCTCACCCATTCCCATAAAAACAACATTCGTCACTTTTTGTTTTTTCTTTTTCAAATACCTGGCAAAAAACAAAACCTGATTTACAATCTCAAAGTCTTTTAAATCTCTTTTAAATCCCATTTTTCCTGTAGCGCAAAAAACACAATCTAAAGGACAGCCCACTTGAGAAGAAACACAAATTGTATTTCTTTTGTCCTTGTGTTGCATTAAAACAGATTCTACTTTCAAGCCATCTTCTAAAAAAATAATGGCCTTAACAGTTTTTTTATCTTTAGAAACAAAAGTCTTTGCTTTAATCTCTAAAGAGCATTTTTCATTTAATTTCTCTCTTAATGATAGTGAAAATGGCGTGGCCTTTTCCCAATCATCTATTAAATTTAAAAAAACAAGTTTTTTTGCTTGTTTTAAACGATAATCTGGCTGACTCTTTAAATTTTCTTTAACACAAGAAAAATCCATCATTTAACTATTTCAAAAATTTTAGTTCTTTGTTTAAATCCTTTTATTAATCTTATCTTTGATTTGGGAATTTTAAAGTATGAAGCTAAAACCAAAACCAATCTCTTATTCGCCTCTCCCCTTTCTGGCTTTTCTCTGATTTTTACTTCAAAACTATTCTCTGATTTTTCTATAACTTCTTCTTTTTTAGAACCAGAAAAAACCTTAACCCTAATCAACATCAGAATTAATTGACTTGAATTTTCTTTATACTATCAAACCAGCGGCCGAACTTACAATCCGGATTGTGAGCAGGAGCTTCATCCTCTCTTAAAAGAAGTACAGCTTTTTGAAAAAGCTCGGGAATACGCGATGAATCAGTAATAATTTCTTTTAATTCTTTTTTAAAAGGTAATCTATCACCAAAACCATTCTCCCTATCAACAACGTAAAAAGCTAAATAACCTTTGCCATTTGTAGAAAAACCATTCTTCTCTATAAGATAAGTGTAGGCATCCATCTGAAGTTGAATGCGATCATATATTTTTGCCTCCCTGCTTCCAGTTGATTTGTAATCCAAAGGAGCCAGTTTTCTGTCTTCAAATTCCAAAATATCGTCTACTGCTCCAAAAAAAGTAGCATTTAATTGAGCATCATGATAGCGTATACCACGGAAATTGTTCCTCCACTCATCAAGCAGTCGCTGGTCTGAAAAAAGCTTGGCTGGAATTCCCTGAGAAGCAATTAAAGGATGAAGCTCACCCTTTGCCCTATAAACATCAAATTCTTCTTTTAAAAGATAATCCACTGCACTATTTAAAGCATAGGGAAAAGGAGGAGGTCTTCTGATCCCTTTTTTCTTTTCCAGCCAAAAACAAAGCGGACATTCCAAAAACAAATTTAATGAACTGGGTGAAAGTTTTATTGGTTTGTCCATAAGATTTTAACTAATATTTTATTTCAAAATTATTGAACTCGCCTTTATGTTCCTGCCACTTAATATCCAAGTTTAAAACGCGGGCAAAAAATGGTCCCTTCTTGGCCCAATCAATTATTTTCTGGACATCTTCTTTTTCTCCTTCTAAAACAGCTTCGACCTTATTATCATTTAAATTTCTAACCCAGCCTGATATACCCAGTCTCTGAGCCTGCTTAGCAGTCTCTTGCCTAAAATACACTCCCTGAACACGACCTGAAACAATAATGTGAGCTCTGACTTCTTCTTGCATGTTAAAAACTACGCAAGTTTTTCATGATCACATAAATCACAGCTCCAACAAACAATACAGCCATAAAACCCATTAAAAGATAAAAAGCTATTGAATCAGTAATATTAACAATGGTTTCGAACATGATTTTTTAATTATAATAATTTAATCTGTCTAAAAACCTTAACAATTTCTAATGATTTTTTCTTTCCTTTTTTAGTTAAAGAAAAAAATGTTTTGGGACCTCCTTTAACTAATCCTTTTTTCCGCAAATCCCTTAATGGTCTGTCTAGTTTTCTGCTATCTGGCCATTGGGAATATTTTAAGAAAGAAAAGCTTCTCGGAAATAAAGAAAAGCACTCGTTAACCAAGTCTTCAAAGCTACACTCTCTTCCTTTGTTAGTTATTGAGTGTATTGCGAAAATAATCAAATCATTAAATGATATTTTAGAATAGAGTTCTTCGGCAAAAAAAACCTTCTTTTTCATTTTATTAAGAAATTCATCTATTTTAATAATTACATCTTAAATATAATTTGTAAATGATGAAATTATTGTGGGCTCGATAGGAATTGAACCTATGACCTTACGGATGTGAACCGTACGCTCTACCACTAAGCCACGAGCCCAAATCATTTTCAATATTAATAGATTTCATAAGACGAGTAAAGTTTGTTAAAATAGTTCTAATATGAAGGTTTTTGAATTCCATTTTAATCCAAAACTAAAAGAGGACTTGGTCTTTGATAGTTTTTGTTATGAACCAGAAAAAACTCATGAAAAAAAACTAGGAAATTTATATATAGTAGGGCTTTTAAAAAACGTATTGCCTCAAAACAAACGTTTACTTAAAAAGCTGGCAGAAGTTATAAAAGACAAATATTACAGCTCAAAAACCAATAGCGCTGAAAGAGCTTTAAAAGGAAGCTTAAAAGAAGCTAATAACTTTTTAGAAAAAATATCAAAATCAGGAGATGTGAGTTGGCTTGGCAACTTAGATTTTTTAATTCTTTCAACCAAAGACTCTAAATTGAATCTTGCCAAGGTTGGAGATATAAAACCATTCTTAATAAGAACAAAACAGATAACAGATATTGAAGAAAAAGCTCATCTTGAAGAGATGGAACCATATCCTTTAAAGGTTTTTACTAATATTGTTTCTGGCAAATTAGCTGAGAAAGATTTGATTGTTATCTTAACTGAAGAACTTTTTCAATTTTTTAAAGAAAAAAATATATTAAACAAAATTGCTAAACTAGAATCGTTTGAGAATAAAGAATTAAAAGAAATCTTAAATGGCAGAAAAAAAGATTTAAACAATGTAACTGGTGTTTTTTTAGCAATCAACTTTATTAAACAAATTTCTCCTGGAAGAAAACAGACAATATCTGAAAAAGACTTAAAAGAATTTTCTTTAAAAAAGATATTTGCTCCTGTTTTAAAGATTTTTGAAAAACTACCAAAAAAACCTTTTGAGATAAAAATTAAAAGCAAAAAAAAGAAGGGAAGGAAAAAAGGTTTTCAAATTCCTCGAATCAAAATCAAATTCCCTGAAATCAAGATTAAGCTTCCAAAAAGAAGAAGAAAACTGTCGATTCATAGAAATATAATACTTATTTTAGGATTAACTCTTCTTCTAACTTTTGGTTTTCTTTTTTCAGAATTTGAGAAGAATAAAAAGATAAAGATTTACAGCAAAGAATTAGAACAAATCCAAGAAAAACTAGAACTTTCAGAAAGCTTCCTGATTTTAGAGAATATAAATCCAGAAGCATTTGAAAAAGCAAATATTCTTTTAGAAGAATCCTGGAATAAAATCCTGCCTTTAACAAAAAATTCATCTTTTTTACCAAAAGATTTCACTAGTCAAATTTTTGATTTAAAAAAGGAGATTTTAAATAAGCTTTCGCAACTAAATAAATTAGAAGAAATTGAAAATCCTGAGCTTATTTTTGAGTTCAATAGAAGAGAATTTGTTCCCAATAACCTGCTGGCGGATAATGGCAATATTTATTTCTTTAGCCCTTATTCTAAAAACATATTTCTTTTAAAGGAGAATAAGGAAAGAAAAATCATTGAAAGCAAAGAAGCTATAAGCTCTGCTGTAAAGATTAGTAATGCAGTTTTGTTTTTTTCAAAGCCAGACAAGCTGATGATTCTAAAAAACAATGATGTGTTTCAATCACAACTTCAAACACCCTATCCAGATTTCAGCGGTAATCATGTTGCTTCTTTTTACAACAACCTCTACTTCCTTGATGAAAAAACAGGACAGATTATTAAATATGGTTTTTTACAAGATTTTAAATGGGGCACACCTCAATCATGGTTGAATCAAAAAGAAGAAAAAATAATAGGCGCTCAATCAATGTCTATTAACTCTTCTATCTGGGTTTTAAAAGATAACTTAATTTACCAATACTACAAAGGCGAATTTCAAAAAGAGATACAGCCCAAGATTTTTCCCGAGCAAAAAGATTTTATGAAAATTTATACTTCAGCCAGTCTCCCCTATTTATATATTTTAGAACCTATGCAAAAAAGAATTGTTATTCTCAACAAAGAAGGTCAAATAATTAAACAATTCAAAAGTGAAAAATTTGACAACCTTCTTGATTTTGGAATAGATGAAAATGAAAAAATTCTTTACATCTTGAACGGTCTCAAGGTTTACATGATTAAAGTGCAATAAGCTGGAATAACTCTCAAAAAGATAAAAGCCCCCTCATCTTGATTAGCTATTCTGCAGCAGCAGATCGCTATTAGGATAAGCAGGGCTTTGGTCCTAAATTTCCAGATAAATGAAGAAAGAGATTTAGAGTTATTTTAACTCTACCTTGGCACCAGCTGCTTCAAACTTCTTCTTAATCTCTTCTGCTTCTTCTTTCTTAACATTCTCTTTAATCATCTGCTCGCCTGAAGCCACAGCATCAACCAGATCCTTTGAGTCCTTAAGTCCTTTTTGAGTGACATCTCTTACAGCCTTAATGGTTTCAATCTTTTTTTCTCCGATTCCAGTTAAAACAACATTAAAACTTGATTTTTCATCAGCAGGAGCAGCGCCTCCACCAGCAGCAACAGCTGGAGCAGCCATCATTTGAGGAGCGGCAGAAACACCAAACTTCTTCTCAAGAATTTTTACAAGCTCTGCCAAGTCTAGCACACTCATCTTTTCAATCTCTTCTACTAATTTTTTGAACTTTGTCGGAACTTCCACTGGTTCTTCTTCTTTTGCTTCTTCTTTCTTTTCTTCTACCTTCTCAACTTTTTCTTCTGTTTCTTCTTGAACTTCTTCCTTTTTTTCTTCTTGTTTTTTTTCTTCAATCATATTGATTTAATTATTTATTATCAACTATTATTTTTTAATTGCACTTAACGCACAAACTAGACCTTTTAAATTGCCTTCTAAAACTCTAACAAAATTAGATACTGGAGCTGATATGCTTCCAGTCAATCTTGCTAAAAGTTCTTGCTTTGAAGGAAGTTGGGCAAAAGATATAAAATCTTCAGCCGATTTAAACTTATTTTCAAAAAACCCTCCTAAAATCTTTAAATTCACGTTTTCTTTGCTGAATTGATAAATAGCTTTGGCAGGAGCAATCTCATCTTTATAACCAAAAACCATGCCGATTTCTCCTTTTAATTCATCAACCTCTGTTTTTAATCCAGAATCTTTTAAGGCTAAGCTGATTAGTGTTTTCTTGGCTACTTTTAATTGACCGTCAACCCGCTTCAACCTCTTTCTCAAATCAGACATACCCTCTACTTTTAAACCAGCAAAATCAACAAAAATTATTGTTTTCTGTTTTTTAATTTTTTCCTTTAAATCCTCTAAAGTCTTTTTCTTTTGCTCTTTTGTTCTTGCCATCTTTTTCTTAAAAGTTTTAATTAAATAAAAAAATCTGTGCTTAAACCACAGATAAAAAGATAAAACTTTCTCTTATCCTCGGCAGGGCTTAGAAAATGCCTACTGTCTGTGGATATTATAAGTATAGTGTCTTTCTAATTTCTTGTCAATCTCTATTTCAAGTATTTAGCCTTGTCTATATTATGCTCCTCTAGAGTCTTGTTAAAAATGGTTTCACCCTCAGGGGTAGAAAGATAATACCAATAATCGCTCTCAACAGGATGAATAGCAGCTATAATGCTTTCCAGGCCAGGATTGCATATTGGACCCAAAGGCAATCCTCTGTATTTGTAGGTATTATAAAGCGAATCGATTTCAGTCTCTGCTTTTGAAATCTTAACTGTCTTTTTATCAGTAATATAACTTATTGTAGCGTCAACATGTAGACCTATGCCGTTTTCCATTCTCTTCCATAAGATTCCAGCCACTATTTTCTTTTCTTCAAAATCTTTTACTTCTTTTTCTAACAAAGAAGCCATTGTTATTATTTCAAAAATTGTTCTTCCCTGCTCCTTGATTTTTTCTCTTAAATCCTGAGTTAGTTTCTTGTCAAAATTATTCAGCATTTTTCTAACAATACTCTCCAGTTCTGCTCCTGGTACTGTTTCATAAGTATCTGGGAAAAGATAGCCTTCCAAGCTGATGTTCTTAGGTTTATCTTTTAAAAATTCATAGTCCAAACTAAAATCTTTTGGTTTTGGCAAATCAATATTAACTGAATAATTAATCAAAGGAAGACCAATTAACTCAAATAATTCTTCTGCCTGAAACATGCCTTTGTTTTCAAAATTCCAGGCAATATCTCTTAAGTTCCATCCTTCAGGAATAGTTATTAATATTTTTATTGTATCTCCAGAAATTATTTTATGAGCAATTTCAATGATATTCATTGAAGAATTAAGATAATATTCTCCTGCCTGAAGTTTGTTCTGACTGTTTTTTAAAAAAACAAAGAAATCAAAGAAAAACTTGTTTCTTATCATCCCCTCTTGCTCCAATCTATTAGCTATCTGAAAAAGATTCTCTCCTTTTTCAATTAAAAACAACTTATCTTCAGTCCCAGAAGAGCTTTTAGGAATATAGATTGCCTGCAAGATAAAAAATAAAACAACAATAATGATTAAAATGTTTATACGCCTCATACTTTATCCTCCCTATTATCTGTTATCAAAGGAACAAAAGCAAATCCAGGATGTTCAATTTCTTCAAAACTATCTTCGGTTTCTTTAACAAAAACCCAGATTGAAGTTTTAATAGGAGTGACAATTCTGCCTCCTGTTTTTAATTGTTTTTTCCAAGCTAAAGGAATTTTTTGAGCTGAAGCTGAAGCTAAGATTCTGTCAAAAGGCGCTTCTTCCTCATAACCTTTTGAGCCATCGGCACAGATAAATTCAGCAATGCCTTTTTTAACAAAATTATATTTAGATGCATTTTTTTCACCAAATTCTTTTAATTCAGAAATAAGTTCAATGGCAATCACCTTGCCTTTTTCACCTACGATTTCAGATAATAATGCTGTTGTCCAACCGGAACCAGAACCAACATCTAAAACTTTGTGGCCTTGTTCTGGTTGTAATTGCTCTAACATAAAAGCAACAACCAATGGTTGAGATATTGTTTGACCATATCCTATGGGTAAAGCTCCATTTAATTCAGCCAGATTTTTTGAATCTTCAGGTAAAAAATCAACTCTTTTAATTTTTTTAAAAGCACTAATAATGTTGGGTGTTTTTAACCAACCTTGTTCAATTAAATTATCAATTAAAGCCATATATAATATTATTTTATCAAAAAACTACCCACCTCGTCGATGTGAGTAGTATTTTCTACACAATATTTTTTATATTCGGAACCAACTAAGTAACCGTTCAAATATTCCTTTAATCTGTTTTTCTGCTTGTGCTAATTTTTTTAATCTATTCTGTTCTAATTCCACACTATCTATTTGTTCTTGTAAAAGAGTTTCTATTTCTACTTCACAAGCACAAGAGTCTTTCAATAATTTGATCTCTTGGATTCTTTCTAAATTTTGCTCTACTTCCTGCTCTATAAATTCTGCAGATTCTTTATCACCTCCCATAAAGAATTTTATGATACTATTTCTAGTCTGGATTTTTTCTTCTCTTTCTATGGTTGCCTGAACAGAGTTATCAAATTCTCTGGCAATTTGGGATAGCTTCGGACCAATTCCACCCACTAAATCTTCCATGGCAAGCAAAGAATGGACTGCTAATCTTACCTGATTTTGGTTTTGATAAACTTCTTTCTGCTGTTTTTTAAATTGCTGTATTTCCTGATTCATCTCTTGCTGTCTTTCCTGTATCATGTTTTTTAATTCAAGTGCAGTACCAGCCCTTAATTGTTCTTTTTGTTGAACCATTATATCCTCCTGTTCTCCCTGATTCTGTGTTTCTTGTTCTATTTGTGTTTGCTGGCCTTGATCAACATCTTGACCCTGTTGTCCTGATTCAGAATTTCCATCACCCGCTTTTTGTTCATGAGAAATCTGAGCACCAACAATTGGAACCATTGAAGTAATGAGAATGAAAACTAATAAAAAAGTAATTATTTTTTTCATGTATTTCTTATGATTGAGCTAATCTTTGTCGACCTTTCTCTTCTTTTTTTTGCGAACAAACTCAGTATATGATTTTATTTTAGCAAAAAATCATCTCCTATTCTAATATTGCTTAAAAATAAGATTAAAACCATATTCCTTGTTTTCAGGACAAAATTGAAACTACTTGTTTGCAAACATTTAAAAATGTTAAAATAAAAATAAAGAAATATGAAAAAAGAAGTAATCAAAAAGGAAAAATTTAAAGGAGCTTGGAATAATTGTAGATATCTCAGAAATAACAAAAGTAGATCCAGCCGTAAGAAGACTCATGACTGCAAAATCAGATATTGTGAAAAAGATTAAAGGAAAGGTTGCTCTGGTTTATAACAACCCCTTGACAAGAGTAATTGGTTCATTTTTCTTGAAAGTAAATAAACCAACCCTTGAAATAAAACTGCTTCCTACTATTGAAAAAGCTAAGGAATGGATAAGTAAAGATGAATAAATTTACTGAGAATAAAGTGAGGATTTCTTGATAATTATCTTGTAAATATTCTCAATAAAATCTCCTCCTGCATAACCAATAATAAAACCTAACGCAGGACTAAAAGCACCCTCTAAAGTAAAACCAATATTCTGAACTGCATAAGCAGACAAAAACCCTATAACACCAGAAATAAAGGTCATTGTTAAAAAGTACCCTAATTTAAAGGGTACATTTTTATATGAAAACTGGTGTTTTGTAAAACCCATCAATCCCCTCACTGCTCCTCCTATGAAACCTGCTGATAAAACTAAATAGCTCATATATTATAAGATTAATTAATTATTCTAATCTTCTTAATGCTTCCACTGGCTTTAAGTTTGCTGCTTTTTTAGCTGGAAAAAACCCTGCTAAACAACCGATTAAAAAAGAAAAGACCAGACCAAAAAGAATTAAACCAATACTTATTGATGCCCTGAAATAAAACAAAGGATGAGCTAATCCATACAATTCAATCGCTCTGGCAAAACCAACACCCAAAAGCGTTCCTCCTACTCCTCCAGTCAAACCAATAATTGCAGCTTCAAACAAAAATATGGAGAGCACTGCTATATTCTTAGCACCAACAGCTTTCATAATCCCTATTTCTCTAGTTCTTTCTCTTACTGAAGTAAGCATCGTGTTTGTTATACCAATACCGCCAACAATAATGGCAATACTAGCAAAAGCTATTATTGCCAATTGAATCATAGCTAAAATATTGCCTGCAATATCACCAACAGCATCAGAAGTAATAACACTAAAATCAGCCTCATCAGTACCAGCTCTTCTTTTTCTTGTTTTCTGAAGATTTTCTTTAATATTTTCAGCTGTTTCATCCAAAGGAGCGCCTTCTTCGATTTTTACCATAGCCATTTGAGCGCTTCCTCTTTTTTCTCCAGTTAATCCCTGATAAATAGACATATCAATATATACTCCACTATCATCAGTTTTATTGCCTAAAGAATTCAATGTTCCTACTATTTTAAAAGTTCTGCCTTTAATTATGGCTGCTGAATCAATCTCAATATCCTGTTTAAATACTTCATAAGCTACTTGCTGGCCCACTACAATCTCTCTCTTGCCTGCAACAGGCCAGCTGCCTTCAGCCAAGCTCCATCCTTGATAATTCTCTAAAATCTCCAGACTTTCTTCCCAGTCAATACCCATCAAAATAACCTGCTTACTCTCTTCTTCATACCTCATAATGCCAGCTGTATAAGATGTGGTGAGCACTGCTTCTACTCCTTCTGTTTTTCTAATGGCATCGATATCTTCTTTTTCCAACTTTTCACCTCCCATCATAGCTATCATAGGATTAGAAATATCACCAGGCAAAACAAAAATCATCTCTCCTCCTAAGGATCTTAACTGCTGTGTAATGCTGGCTTTAATGCCCTCTGATAAAGACAATAAGCTAATAATTAAAAACACCCCTATAACAACACCAAAAATGGTGAGCCAGTTTCTTAGAGATCTTGTTTTAAGATTTCTCAGGGCAATATAGAAATATTCTTTCATTTCTTCCATAAAAACTTGGATGCTTTTTGATGATTAGTAATAATTTCACCATCTTTGATATGAAATATCTTCTCGCTATAATCGGCAATATTAGGATCATGAGTTACAACAATCATGGTTTTCTTCTCTTTTTGATGAAATGTTTTTAAAACTTCCATTATTTTTTTACCAGTCACTGAATCTAAATTACCAGTTGGTTCATCAGCAATAACAAGTTCTGGATTATTGGCAAAAGCTCTGGCTATGGCAACTCTTTGTTTTTCACCACCCGAAAGCTCAGCTGGCTGATGATTGATTCTTTCTTCCAATCCAACAGATGTCAAAAGCGCTTTTGCTTTTTTTCTTCTTTGCTCTTTTTCTTCTCCTTGAAAAATCATTGGCAGCATTACATTCTCAAGAGCTGTTAAATGAGCCAATAAATTAAATTCCTGAAATACAAAACCAATAGTTTTTCCTCTGAGCTGAGAAAGTTGATCTTCTGTTAGCTTCGAAACATCTTTTCCCTTTAAAATAACTTTGCCTTTGGTTGGAATATCCAAGCAACCTATCATGTTTAAAAGGGTTGATTTGCCAGAACCCGATGGTCCCATAATACTTACAAAATCACCTCGAAATATATCGAGGCTTATTCCCTTTAAGACTGTGAGCTCTATTTTTCCCAACTGATAAATCTTCCAGACATTATTTAGTTCAATAACTTTTTCTGACATTTAAGGTAAAATAACTTGCTCACCCTGCTCAAGCCCAGAAACAACTTCTACAAGATCATTAGTTCCTTTAAGGCCAATCTCTATTTCACGCTCTACAATCTGATTCTGTTCTAAAACCTGAATTATTATTTTTCCATTTTTCTTTTGCAATGCTTTTTTCGGGAGAGCTAAAACATTTTCCCTTACATCAGTTGTAATCATTAAATCAGCGGTCATCCCTGGTTTTACTCCGCTTGGTGCTTGTTCTAAAGAAATAGAAACTTCATAATAAACTACTCCATCAATCATTTTTTCAGCAGGATCAATGGAAACAACTTTTCCCTTTAATTTTTCTTCGGGAAAAGCAACCAAAAAAATATCTACGATATTGCCAACATTCATCTTAGCTACATCCTCTTCATAGATATCTACCTCTATGCTAAAGGGATCAGCAGAAAGAATAGTTATTACAGCATCTTTTAATGCTGATTGCGCCAATTCCCCTACCCTTTTTCCAATTTTAATAATTTGTCCACTAACAGGTGCTTTTAATATTGTATCTTCAATCTGATTTTGTAAAAGCCAGACCTGAGCCTGGGCCCGCTTAACCTGGGCTTGATATAGATCAATGTCTTCTTGTCTTGGAGAAGCAGTTAGCTTTGCTAAATCATCCTGAGCTGCTTTTAAGTTTCCTTGAGCAGTGTTAATTTGAGATTGATAGGTGTTGATGTTAACAGCATTGTCTAATTTTGCTGAAGAAATAGTCTGCTGGGAATTAACAGTGTTTGTTAAAACTGTATTAATATATTCTCTGTGTGTATAGAGTGTTGATTTATCAGCAGAAGAAACTGTAGCCTGATAATTAGCTACCTCACAATTATCCCTTATAATCTTCAAAGCATCAAAAAAATCAATTAATGCCTGCTTCATAAACGAGAGGGCATTATCAATATCCTGACTTGTCTCAGTATCTTTAGCTGTGTTTACGTATGACTCAGTCTCGCTTAAAGCATCTCTCATCTTATCCTCATTTTCCCTTACAATGATTGATTCCTGGTCATTTTTATAAAAATATGCTGTTTGAATTAAATCTACATCATTTAAACTATCTGTCATTTTCAAATAAGAATCATCTAAGATATTTAAAGCATCCTGGTAAGCTGCATTTAAATCTTCTTGTCCCTGAGCTTTGATATCTTCTAGAGCCTGACTGGTAGTATCAAGTGCAATCTGGGCATTATCAATAGCAGTTTGTTTAACTTGAATTTCTTGAGGAGTTGCACCAGCAATCAGCTTATTAAGTTCAGCTTGATAGAGTTGCAAACTTGCCTGAGCCTCGCTTAACTGAATATTTAGCTGAGCATTTTCTAGTTTTGCTAAAACATCTTTTTCTTCAACTTTTTCACCCACATTGACGTAAATCTTTTCAAGTATGCCTGAAGTTTTAAAACCAAGCTCAATTTGTTCTCCTTTTTTAACCTGACCAGTTTCTGAAACTTCCTGAATCACATCTGCAATTTTGGCTTCAGCAAAAACAAAACCATCTTCTGCTTTTTTAAAAATAGTGTTAAAAGCAAGAATTATTAAGAAAGAAACAATAACTATAATTCCAATGATTTTTTTCTTCTCCATGTTAATAATTTTAACATATTTTGTGGCTGTGGAGAACTCATTTAATAAATTCAAAATAATGTTTTACAATATACTAATCGCTTCAAAGGTCGAAACTAATTGCTTTTATTTTAAGAAACTATAAATATTCATTGTTAAAATATGATAGACTTACTCACCTTACTTCAAATCCCTCAAATGAAATGGATTATCACTTTAATAGCAGCTGATGTTGTGCTGGGAATTATTGCTGCTTTAATGAGAAAAGATTTTCGTTTAGGGAAGTTAGCTAATTTTATGTTTAAGCCTGTTCTTGGATACGTTTTTGGTTTTGCAATTATAGCATTAATCCCTCAGGCCCTGCCTTCTTTAGCTATGACAGCTCAAGTATCATATATCCTCATAATCTTGGCTTTGCTCGGCTCAATTTTAAATAATCTATCGAGATTAGGATTAAGATTGCCCTCATATCTGAAAAAATAAGTGGGAGCGAATAATAAAAAGCACCGCCTATGTCGCGGTGTTTTTTTGTTCTTTTAAGAAAAATTAAAACTTCCTTTTTTTGAAAAAAATTCTGTGCCAATCTGAATAACTGAAAATTCCTTGAAAAATCATACCGCCAAAAAACCCAAAGAATAAATGTTCGGTTAAAGGAGAAATTTGATAAAGCAAAACAGCAGTCAAACCAACAGCACCCATTATCCAATGATGAAAGTGTAATCTATAGCTGCCAATATTTAAAACTACGGAATTAATTTTTCTAGATAAAAATTGCGCCAAGAGATAACCAAAAATCCCTCCAAAGAAAATCTTTAAAGACAAGAAAGCTATTGGCAATCCTAATAAGAATTTGGGTAATTTTATTTTAAACTTTTTCATAGTTATATTTTGGCAGGGGCGGAGGGACTTGAACCCCCAGTATGCTTCTTTTGGAGAGAAGTGGTTTGCCAGTTAACCGACGCCCCCTCCTAGTAATAATATCTTATTTTTCCTCTTCATTCCAGTCTATTCTTGCTCCGTCTCTTTGAGCTTTTTTAAAATCAAATCCTTGAGGATATCTTTTTTTAAGCTTTTTAATGTTTTCTTCTAAAACTTCTTCTAAATCCCAATCAAAAAAATTACAAATCATTGCAACATACCACAAGGTATCTCCAAGATTTTCTTTTATACCATCTGTCTGGTCATTATCATGAGAAAATGTTTTTTTAATACAGCCAGCAAGATCTCCTGCCTCACCTGCAATGCCCAAACCCCAGGTTAGTATTTCTTTCTCTTTGTCGTCAAATTTTTGTGCAGTTGTTTTGCAAAGTTTCTGATATTCTTTTAAATTCATAATAATTATCTTTTGGATTCTTTGTGTAAAGTATGTTTACGACACCACTTGCAATATTTTTTCAATTCTAATTTAACTCCAATCATTTTCTTGGATTTTCGTATGTAATAATGAACCCTTTTACATTCTTCACATTTCATTTTTGCAAATGGTTTTTTCTTTTTTGCCATGGTTATAAAATTTGAATTAATTATGAGCCTGAGAGCGGAGTTGCACCGCTGACCTCGTCTTTACCAAAGACGTGCTCTAACTGACTGAGCTACCCAGGCGCCCTTGGTGGGTGGTGAGGGATTTGCACCCCCGTAGGCCGAAGCCGTCAGATTTACAGTCTGATGTGTTTGTCTACTCCACCAACCACCCCAATCATCGAAATCTTAACACAAATTCATTCTTTTTTCCAGCTTTAAAATGGTGAATAATCATTCCCATGATTTCTCAATATATCTTTTGGACTTACGTATCATTCAATAAGATAAAAAAAGAGGGCTTGTTAGGCCCTTTGTTTGAATTAGTGTGATTTGCGTTTCCATATTAGAAACACAACCACTGCGACTAAAATGACCGCAATAAGCGATGCAATCAATATAGCATTGCCATCTGGGTTCTCTGTGGTCGACGTTGTAGTGGTGTCTTCTGTTGTGGTAGTACCAGTAGAAGTAGTAGTTTCTGTTACAGTCACAATTATTGTGTTCGAAACAGAGTTACCATACATATCAGCAACAACAATAGTGTAGTCGTATGAACCAGGAAGTAGTCCATCAACATTGACTGTTATTGGGTTGTTAGAAGTCCAAGTGCCTGAAGCGATTTCTATACCGTCTCTGTAGACAATATAGGTCTCAGGGTTATAGTCCGTAGCAGTCCAAGTTATGTTGTTACCTGTTTCTCCTTGCTCGTAAATAACACCAGCAGGCGTAGTTAGAACAGGAGCAGTAGTGTCTTCTACCGTCACAATCACTGTATCCGTGGCAGAATTGTTGGATGTGTCAAAAACAACAATAGTGTAGTCGTAAGTGCCTGGAGTCAACCCATCAACATTGACTGTGATCGCAACATCTGAGAACCAAGAACCAGATTCAATTTCTACGTTGTTCTCGTAGATGATATAGGTTCCAGGATGAATGTCGACGCTAGTCCAAGAGATATTATGGCTATCAGCACCCTGTTCATAGGTGATGTCGTTGGGACTGTCCAAAATAGGAAGAAGAGTATCTCTGACAAAAATCGTAGAGGTAGATACTGACATGTCTCCGTCAGCGTCCGTCACGGTCAGGACTACTCTATGCTCTCCAAGGACATCATATCTATGTACTGGATTCTGGTCAGTAGAGTTCGCTGAACCATCTCCAAAGCTCCACTGATAAGCTAATGGCATGCTTCCTCCAGTAGTTGTATCGGTGAACTCCACACTCTGGCCAGTTGCGATAACTGTAGTATTAGTCTCGAAAAATGCTACTAGGATCAGAACACAAATGTTGTTGTATATGTTATTGTTCTCTCCTAGATCCTCCAGACACCCATCAGTATTCTTAATTAAAGAATTGTTGTGGATCTCGTTGTAGCCAGAGCTATAGTAGAGATAGATACCATAATCAGAATTCTTCGTACAGTTGTTTCCAGTTACAGTGTTGTAGCTAGAATAGTACAAAGAGATGCCATCACGAGAGTTTTCTGTACAGTTGTTTCCAGTTACAGTGTTGTAGCTAGAAAAGTACAAACAGATGCCCTCACGATTATCTGTACATATGTTGTTAATTACGGTGTTATTGTCGGAATAGCGGAGCCAGATGCCGAAAGTAGAACTTTCTACGCTGATGCTGTTAATCACTGTCCCGTTTCCCACAGAGAATAATGCAATTCCTGCATTCACAGAATTGAGAATTGTACAGTTTTCGATTCGAAAGTATTCCGTAGTATTGACAATGACAATACCGTATACGTTCCCACTAGCATTGATAACTAAATCCTTGATAATGTAAGGATCATTATAAATGCCTGTGCCAGTACACCAGTCATAGACTTCTGCAGTCTCCGACCAGTTGCCATCCACATGAACCATAAAGTCCGTGGTTGTGCTTATAATATGATCCTGAAAAACCACATTAATAGCGGTTGAATCTTCGCCTGTACTCCTCGCTTGATAGTTTGTTGGTAAAAAGAAAAACATCATGCCTATCAAAAGAAAGACAATCATTCCTCTTTTCATTCTTTTCGTTTTTGTTTTCAATTCGATCAACTCATATTTTTTGTTTTTTAAAAGATCTAGCCTAAGCTGTCTTCTAAATGATCTAATTATACTATAAAAGAAAACAGAAATCTTGTCAATGTTGTTGACAAGGATTAAATCAATGACTTTTCAAAATAAAAACTTACTGACTCCCAATAGTTTTTTTATACTTTTCCCTCCACTCTTCAATATCTTTATGATTGCCAGACAATAAAACTTTAGGAACACTCCATTTTTTAGGATTTTTTGTTTTTATCTTACTTTTAGGTTCAAAAACTTCAGGCCTCGTATATTGAGGATATTCAATAAATCCTTTTTCTTTTGTGATTCTTTCTTTTAAAAGCTCTTCTTTTCCTAAAACTCCAGGAATTAATCTTGAAACAGTTTCAACAACTACCATTGCTGGCAGCTCTCCTCCCATTAAATCATAATCCCCGATTGACAATTCCATATCAGCAATATGTTTCGCCACCCTCTCATCAACTCCTTCATAACGACCGCAAATCATAATAATCTCATCAAGCTTTGATAAGTTATAAGCTGTTTTTTGGTCAAACTTTTCCCCGCGAGGCGTAAAAAGAATAATCTTTTTTTTCTTAGCTTTTGATTTTTTTAAAATCTCCTTTACAGCTTTAAAGATTGGCTCAACCTTAAAAACCATACCCAGCCCTCCACCATAGGGCTTGTCATCAACTGTTTGGTGTTTGTCAATGGTCCACTTTCTTAAATTATGAACCTTAACTTTAATTAATTTCTTTTTTAAAGCTCTGTCAATTAAACTATCCCCTAAATAAGAGTTAAATATATCAGGAAAAATTGTAATAATATTAAATTTAATCATATTTTTAAAACAAAAACAGCACTATCACAATAATAGCACTGCTTTTGTTAGTAGTAAATCTTGAGATTTACAATTTCAAATCACTTAGTTCTTCTCCAGCTGCTGGAGCTTTCTTTTCTGGAGCGCGAGAACCTTCTGGTTCTTCAATCTTTAAGTTCACTCTGGCGTGATTCTTAAGACCAACAATCCGAACCAAATTTCTAATAGCTCTAGCAGTAGATCCGGCCTTACCAATGATCTGCCCCATGTCTTCAGGATTTACTTTCAAAGAAAGTAAAACTCCCATTTCATCAACCTTGCGGTCAACTTTAACGTCATCTGGGTTATCAACTAAGGCTTTCACAATGAACTCAAGGAAATCTTGATCACTTGATTTTGCCATATTATCAATCAGTAAAAATTTTTCTCTCAGTAGCTCGACCTTTCAGCCTGCCTCTCCACCAATCAATCGGAGAATCGGCCAAACAGATAAATTTGCTACCTGTTTAAAATTTTAATGATTTTAGAGCCCTTGTCAATGGTTACTAAAAACATAAAAACTCGTTTAAAACGAGTTTAATATGCAAAATATTTGTAAAAAATTATTCTTTTTTTTCTATTTCTTCAGGTTTTGATTCTTTTTTAAGTTCTTCTTTTTTCTCCTCTTTTTTCTCTTCCTTAACTTCCTCCTCTTTCACTTCTTCTTTTGGTTTCTCTGTTTCAGGTTCAGGTTCTTTTTTTTCCTCTTTAACCTTTTCTTCTTTTGGTTCTTCTTCAGTTTTTTCTTCTTTCTTCTCTTCTGGTTTTTCTTCAGTTTTTACCTCCTCTGCCTTAGTTTCAGCTACAGGTTTTTCCTCAGACTTTGGAGCTTCTACAGTAGGTCCTTTGACTTCCTCTACCCCCTCTTTGCTTTCAGTTTTAATCTCTCCTACTCCTTCCTTTTTTTCTTCTTTCACCTTGCCTTCTTTTTTCTTCTTTGGCTTTTTATGTTTTATTATTTTCTTACCCTCAATTATCTTTTCCGAAATCAATAAATTATGAATGGTTTCTGAAGGCTGTGCTCCAACTGACAACCAATACTTAATCCTGTCTTCTTTCAAAAGCTTCTGCTTGTTCAATGGATTCCAAAAACCAACCTCTTCTACAAAGCGGCCGCTTCTTGGCGGATTTTTTTTATTAGTTACAACAATTTTAAAAAATGGTTGATTTTTTTTACCTACTCTGAATAATCTTATTTTTAACATATTATTTGTTTTTTTCTTCAACTTCTAAAGCATTTTGAGCTGCTTCTTCTTCTGCTTCCTGCTTGGAAGAACCTTGACCCTGAGCTATTAATTCTTTTTTCAAGAACACTCCTACAGTAAATCGCTTAGCATGGTCAGGCCCCCGCTCTTTTAATACCTTATATGAAGGTGTGATGCTTGTCTTTTCCTGAGCTCCTTCCTGAAAACGAGACTTGGCGTCTTTATATAAACCCTTTTCAATAATGTTTGGCAATTCCTTCATTAAGTGCTTCTTGATAAAATCCTGGCAGACCTTATACCCTGCGTCAAGATAGATAGCTCCAATCACTGCCTCAAAAACATTAGCTAAGATATATTTCCTGGCTTTGCCAACCTCTTTTTGCTGACCTTTTGATAAGAATAAAAAATCATCAAAACCTAATTCCTGAGCAATTCTTGAAAGTATCTTTGAATTAACAAGAGCTGCTCTCCAGTTAGTAAGCTCCCCTTCTGATTTATCAGGATATTTTCTATATAACTCATCAGTAACAACTAATTCTAGCACAGCATCGCCTAAAAACTCCATACGCTCATTGTGATGCAAGTAAAAATCTGAATTCTCATTCAAATAAGACCTGTGAACAAAAGCCTGCGTTAAAAGGTCTTTATTCTTAATTTTAAGATTTAATTTTTTCTCAAAAATTGAAATATCCTTCACTGATTTAAAGCTGGTAGTTAGTAACTGGTAGCTAGAATTAAAACCCTAAACTACCAAATACAAAATACCAACCAATTAATATTATTCTTTCTTTTTTATTTTATCCTTTAAAGCTTTGGCAGAAGACTCTTTTTCCTCGTTTCTCTTATCCTCTTCGTAAACTGGAAGATTCTTATAGACAGTTCCCAATACCCCATTAACAAACTTGCCTGAATTTTCTCCGCTAAAAGACTTTGCCAGTTCAATGGCCTCATTAATAGCTACTTTTGAGGGAACAGCTTTTTTATCTTGGTAAAGCAATTCATAAATCCCAAGTCTTAAAATATTCCTGTCAACAATAGAAATCTGGTTAATTGGCCATTGAGGCGCAGCGGTTTCAATAATACTATCAAGCTCTTGAATGTGTTTAATTACTCCTGTTACCAATTCCCACACAAAAGTTTTATCTTCCAATCCAGGACCAAACTCTTTAAGATTTTTCTCAATAACACTATTTAAATCTACTTCTTTACCAGAAAAATCCCACTCATAAAGGGATTGCATTGCAATTGAGCGCGAAAGATGACGACTGGCCATAATAATTGTAAATTATAAACTTTGTTATTTTTTAGATAAATCCTTCCAATCTAAAGATTTCTTTTTTGGTTCTGTTTCTTCCTTTGCCTGCATTTCTTTTTCTTTCTTTTTTCTTTCTTTTTTATCCAATTTTGCCAAAACATCAATCACTTCTCTTCCCTTATAATAACCACAAGAATGACAAACTGTATGAGATAAACGTAAAACCCCGCATTTTGGACATTTAGTCAAACTGGGCTCTTTCAAAACATGATGAAGTCTTCTCTTGTCTCTTTTTGATTTTGTTCCTCTTTTCTTTGGTACTGCCATATTCTCTGAATTCACTCGATTCAATACAAAATCCAAAACGAATGTAATCTTAAAATAACAAATAAAAGGGTTTTATGCAAGGGTTAGCTATGGAAGCATTTGAGCTTTTCAAGAACATCTTATTACTGGTTTAAAGCTTTTTCTGTGAATTTTACAAGGCCCTAATTCTGTTAAGGCAACCATGTGTTTTTTTGTACCATAGCCTTTATGACTTATAAAACCATATTGAGGGTATTTTTTATCATGTCTTCTCATTAATCTGTCTCTTCTTACCTTTGCAACAATTGATGCTGCAGCACAGGAAAAGATCTTGTTATCAGCTTTAATCACTGATTTTTGGTCAATATCTAAATCAAGTCTTATTCTCCCGTCTAAAATTAAAAAATCAGCCTGTTTTCTAATCTTTTTCTCTAAATTCTTTACTGCTCTTTTCATGGCTAATTTTGTTGCTTCTAAAACATTAATTTTATCAACAACTTTCTCTGAAGCCCTACCTATTGCCCATTCTATTTGAGAATGGCTTGTTAGAATTTTATATAACTCCTCTCTTTTTTTTGGTGTAAGTTTTTTAGAGTCACGAACACCTAAATGACTTAGTGCTTTAATGGTTAAATAGTTGCTAAAATTAACAACTACTGCACCAGCAAAGACTGGTCCAGCCAAAGGCCCTCTTCCTGCTTCATCAATTCCAACCACTACCTTATATCCCCTTTTCCGTAATCTTTTTTCTTCTGAAAAATTCGGGTATTTCATTTCTTTATTATATTCTAAATTAAAAAATAAAAAAAAGAGGAACAAATGTCCCTCACAATATAATATATCTCCACAGCTACTCTCTTTCAAATATCTGTTTAAGTAAGTACCACATAGTGACACCTACCATGCTTTGTAGAGCAAGAACAAAAATTCTTGCTGGTAGTTGTAGTGGTTTCATTACCAACCAAAGGGTCGCTGAAAGCAAAAATGTCACCAACACTATAAGTAGCGTCAATACAGCCTTGTTTAGTCTTGTAAGCGAGCCTATTATACTCGCAAACATCATCGACACAATGACGAGGAAAACAACAGGATACCATAAACTTAATTGCGGAGAAAGAAAGAAACCTACGCAACTTCCTAGCGCCATTGGGACTATAATAAACCCCAAAATCTTTCGATTTGTCAATGAACTCATAATAGAATTAAAACATCATGGCTCAGAATAGTCAAGGGATACTTACCTGTTCTCTAGTATACTCACTCTCATCATGGCATAGCTACCAAGTCAGACATATTGACAGAATAGAATGAATTCATCATTGACTATCTGCTGCAAACCAGAAACTCTTTTAAAAAACAAAGAGAAACTAGAACAGCTAGGTCTTCCTGTAACTTCAGTGACTATCTGCTGCAATCCAGAAACCCTCTTATCTTTATCTGAGCCTTCTCAGATAGAAGCTGAGTGAAATCTCAGCTTTTTTTTATTTTTTGTTTGACTTCCTCTTGGCAGAAAAGTAAAATGATGTAATAGTTTTTTTGTTTATTATGAAATTCACTCACCTACATGTTCACTCCCACTACTCTCTTCTTGATGGTTTGCCTAAAATTGATGATCTTTTGGATTATACAAAAAAACTAGGCATGGATTCTGTTGCACTAACTGACCATGGTGTTCTTTATGGTGCAGTTGAATTTTTAAAAAAAGCAAAGAAAAAAGGAATTAAACCAATAATTGGTTGCGAAGCATACGTTGCTTTTGAGGGCATGCACCAAAAAAGAGCGCATATTGATAATAGAATCTATCATTTAGTCCTTTTAGCTAAAGATAAAATTGGCTATAAGAATTTAGTAAAACTTTTAACAAAAGCCCATTTAGAGGGTTTTTATTATAAGCCAAGAATTGATCATGAATTGCTAGCCAAACACTCAGAAGGATTGATTGGCTTATCAGCATGCTTAAAGGGAAAAGTTTCTCAATTGATTTTAGGAAAGAAAATTGAAGAAGCAAAAGAAGCTGCTTTAGAATACAAGAAAATATTTGGCAACGATAATTTTTATTTAGAACTTCAACATCATCCAAACATTAAAGAACAAGAAGCAGTAAATAAAGTTCTCATTTCTTTTTCCAAAGAATTAAAAATTCCATTAGTTGCAACAAATGATGTTCATTATTTAAAACCAGAAGATGCTGATGCTCAAGACACTCTTATGCTTATTAATACTGGAGCTGACATTAATGACCCTGAAAGATTAACTATCAAAGCTGATGATTTTTCACTTAAAAAACCTGAGCAAATGATAAAAGATTTTAAGCATGTTCCAGAAGCTATTGAAAATACTTTAAAAATAGCAGAACAATGTAATTTTGAATTCAAGTTTGGTCAGATAAGGCTTCCTGAATTTAAAACACCTAATAATCAAACAATTGAACAATACTTGGAAAAGCTTTGCCAACAAGGTTTAAAGAAAAAATACGGCGCTTTTCCTAAAAAAGAAATTGTGGATAGACTTCATTATGAATTGGGAATGATTAAGAAAATGGGTTTTTCTTCATATTTTTTAATTGTGCAGGATTTTGTCAACTGGGCTAAAGAAAAAAGAATTGTGGTAGGTCCTGGCCGGGGAAGCGTTGCAGGCTCCTTAGTGTCTTATATTTTAAATATCACCAGCATAGACCCATTAAAATACAATCTTATTTTTGAACGTTTTTTAAATATCGGAAGAAACGAACTACCCGATATTGATTTAGATTTTACTGATAGAAGGAGAAGTGAAGTTATTGAATATGTTACTGAAAAATATGGTAAAGACAGAGTTGCCCAAATTATTACTTTTGGAACAATGGCGTCGCGAGCTGTGATAAGAGATGTTGGCAGAGCCCTTGGCTATGCCTATAGTTATTGTGACCAAATGGCAAAAATGATTCCTTTTGGGCATAGCCTAGAGGAAACTTTAACAAAAATTCCTGAATTCCGTCAACTTTATGAAACCGATCCAAAAGCAGAAAGATTAATTAACTTAGCAAAAAAACTAGAAGGCGTTGCCCGTCACGCTTCAACTCATGCCTGCGGAGTAGTAATCTCAGCCAAACCATTAGACAATATTGTCCCCTTACAGCATCCGACTCAAAACCATAATGAAATTGTTACGCAATATGAAATGTATTCAATTGAAGATTTAGGACTTTTGAAAATGGATTTCTTGGGGCTGAAAAACTTAACAACCATTGAAGACACGCTAACAAGAATTTATGCAATACATAAGAAAAAAGTTGATATTGAAAATCTTCCTTTAAATGACAGGCAAACCTATAAATTATTGCAAAAAGGAAAAACAATTGGTGTATTTCAATTAGAATCTAGCGGTATGCAGCGCTATTTAAAACAATTAAAGCCTGATAAGTTTGAAGATATTATTGCCATGCTTGCACTTTATAGACCTGGCCCTATTGCTTTAATCCCTGAATACATTGCCAGGAAACAAGGGAAAAGCAAGATTGAATACTTGCATCCAAAACTAAAAGAGATTTTAAAAGAAACCTATGGCTTATTAGTTTTTCAAGAAAGCCTAATGTTAATCGCTCAAAACTTAGCCGGTTTCAGCTTAGCAGAGGCAGATGTTTTAAGAAAAGCTGTTGGTAAAAAAATTAAAAAACTGCTTCTTGAACAAAAACAAAAACTCATCAAAGGAATGAAAAAAAACGGAATAGAAGAAAACATTGCCAGAAAAATCTGGGAATGGATTCTGCCTTTTGCCCGTTATGGATTTAATAAAAGTCATAGTTGCGCATATGCTATGATTGCTTATCAAACAGCATATTTAAAAACCCACTATCCAGTTGAATTTATGTCTGCGCTTTTGACTTCAGAAAAATCTGACGTAGAAAGAATTGGATTTGTGATTGAAGAATGCAATAAAATGGGAATTGAGGTATTAGCTCCTGACATTAATGAAAGCTGGAGGAATTTTAGCGTGATCCCTCACAAAAAACAAATTCGTTTTGGTCTTTTCGCAATTAAAAATGTAGGCGAAGGCATTGTCGGAACTATTGTCAGTGAAAGGAAGGCTAATGGTCCCTTTAAATCAATTGATGATTTCATCTCAAGAATAAACTCAAAAGATTTAAATAAAAAATCTTTAGAAAGCCTTATTAAAGCAGGGGTTTTTGATAAATTCGCAGAAAGAAACCAGCTCCTTCACAATCTAGAAAGAATTTTAGAGTGGAATAAAGAAAACCAAAAAATGAGGTCGAATGGACAAATTGGTCTTTTTGACACAACGCAAATGCCAACAAAGATTAGATTTGAAACAACAGAAGCAGCTACAAAAAGTGAAAAACTTTCTTGGGAAAAAGAGCTTTTAGGTTTGTTTGTCAGTGCTCATCCTTTAGAGGACTACCATGCTGTTCTAGAAAAAAAAGCAGTGAAAATATCCAATATAGTTAATCTGCCATCTCGTCAAAACATTAGAATTGGAGGGATCATCTCAAAGATAAAAAAGATAATGACAAAAACCGGAAGACCAATGCTCTTTATGAGCTTGGAAGATCTATCCGATAAAATTGAGGTCGTAGTTTTTCCCTCAATAATGGAGAAAAAACCAACTCTTTTTCAAGAAAATAAAATAGTCTTTGTGTCAGGAAAAATCAGCAATAGAGACACTACGCCCAAAATAATCTGCGAAGATATTGAAGAAATTATTGAAGCCTAAAATTAATGTTAAATATTATACGAAAACTTAACGCTACAACCACTACAATCTCTTTTGAAGGAGGCTAAGCCTTAAATTTTAAAATTGATTAAGAACTAGCCTCTTCCAAAAAGAGGTTTTTTGTTTAATAAGCCAAAAACATATATAATTAGATAATTAAGATAAAAAAACTAATAATATGGCTAAACCTAAAATCGAAGTAATCCGTCATTCGTTATCACACATAATGGCTCATGCTGTTGGGGAGCTTTTTCCTGGAACAAAATTCGGCATAGGGCCTATTATTGAAAATGGTTTTTACTATGACTTTGATTTACCAAAAAGTTTTAGCGAAAAAGATTTTCCAAAAATTGAAAAGAAAATGAGAGAAATTATTAAAAAGAACATTTCTTTTAAAAAGAAAAAGTTGTCAGAAAAAGAAATAAAGAAATACGTTAAAAGCCAACCATATAAGT
>SDBT01000358.1_pt1 | contig 69898 bp, 55 predicted proteins | sample 2277101 | NCBI WGS metagenome assembly SDBT01 (sample SAMN10404973, study PRJNA504765) | marine sediment metagenome | isolation source: marine sediment core GS10_PC15, 103 cmbsf | place: Arctic Ocean: Southern Knipovich Ridge | collected 2010
CGAGGCGTTCGGCCAGCAAGGCACGAGGAGGAAGGATAGCAGTGGCTATCGTGACGACGAACAACGACGCTGGCCGGAATGCATCGACGCTTGAATGCCAGCGTAATTGCGGAACGGTGTACTCAGCCACCGCTATGCCTCGTCGCCGCGCCTTGCAGGCCGGGCCCGGCAGCACTCTCGGTGCCGACGTTTGTCACCTGACATGACACTAGTATGGGGGCAGGGAGTAGGTGCTGAGCAGTATCGAGTCGCTTCGATCCGGGAGAGTTCAACTCCCGGGCAGGGTTTCATCCTCGCGGATCTTCTGCGCGATCCCGATGCCGGTGGCTCCGCAGATCAGGGCGAAGATGAATCCGGTGTAGTTCATGACCGCCCAGGGGAGGTATTCAAGGGTCGGGACCCCCAGTGTAGAGGCCATGAACACGCCAGCCGCGCTCCAGGGGATGAGGGGTACCACAACAGTGCCTGAGTCCTCGGTCGTACGGGATAGGTTCTTGGCGGCCAGGCCCCTTTCCCGGAACGCCGGCGCAAAGAGTTCCCCCGGAACGATGATCGAGAGATAACTGGAACCGGTCACGAATGCGGTGGTGATGCCGGTCGCAACGGTCGAGGCGATCAGACCGAAGGTGCGCTTTACCCGACTCATCAACGCTTCCAGTATCCGATCGAGGATGCCGCATCCACTCATGATGCCGGCGAATCCGAAGGCGCAGAAGACGATCAGGGTCACATCCATCATGGCCATCATGCCGCCGCGTGCGAGCAGATTGTCGAGGTCGGCTATCCCCGTTGCCGGTTGGTAACCGAGGATCGTTGCCTCCATCACCTCTCTGAATGGCGTTCCCTGGAAGATCGTCGCCAGGATCGCCGCCACGAGGCTTGCAAGCAGGATACCGGGCAGGGTGGGAAGCTTGCGGGCTGCGAACCAGAGGATGATCGCGAGGGGCAGGAGAAGGAGGATGTTGAAGCTGAATGCATCCCGGAGCCCGTTCTGGAGCGGTCCGATATCGGGCATCGCGGTCGGATTGGAGCCGAGACCGACGATGAGGTAGACGATCAGTCCCAGCGTCCAGGCGGGGAATGTCGTCCAGAGCATCCAGCGGATGTGGTCGAAGAGGTTGGCCCGGGCCACCACCGGTGCCAGGTTGGTCGTATCGCTGAAGGGGCTCAGTTTGTCACCGAAGTAGGCGCCGGAGACCACTGCGCCGGCCGCCGCGCCCATCGGTATGCCCAGCCCCTGTGCCACCCCGATAAGAGCAACACCCACCGTGCCGACCGTTCCCCATGATGTGCCGGTCGAGATCGAGACGATCGAGCAGATGATACAGGCGGTCACCAGATACAGCTTCGGTGAGATCAGTTTCAGCCCGTACCAGATGAGCATCGGAATCGTGCCCGCCGCGATCCAGGAGGCGATGAGGGCTCCCACGGAGATGAGGATGAGCATGGCCGGCATCGCCTTGGTGAGCGAGCTGACGATTCCCTGTTCCATCTCTTTCCAGCTGTACCCAAGCCGCCGGGCGATGAAGCCGGCCATCCCGGCCGAGGCCAGAAGCACGACCTCGATCCGGAAACCCTGCCAGGCATACCCGAGTCCGAGGAATAATCCCATGGCGATGAGAGGGGTCAGAGCCTCTCCGAGGGTCGGTCTGCGTGGTGAGGAGTCCATTGGCGATGGAGAGTAGTGAATTCACCTGATGGCTTCAAGCAGTCCTGTCTGATAGAATGCCCGGCGACCGGAAACTGTATAAAACACAGTCGGGTCACGATGGATGAGACAGGATCGGAACGATCACGCCGCGCAGGTTGGCGAACTGATGGAGAACGAACCATGGGAGTTGCGACGATGAGGCGAATGGTAGCAGGAATCACCCTCGGAATCATGATGGTGACAGTCAGCGTGCACGCTCAGGAGGTTGTCGATCTTGAGATGTTCGGGAAGATCCGCGCCGAGGGATTCGAGCGATCACAGGTCATGGAGTTCTACAACCAGTTCGTGGATGTCTACGGCCCGAGGCTGACCGGTACAAAGATCTATAAAGAGTCTGCCGACTGGGTTCGCGACCGGTTCGAGGAGTGGGGACTCGACAATGCCCGGCTCGAGAGCTGGGAGTTCGGTCGCGGCTGGACGCTGAAGGGATTCACTGCCGAGATGACCTCTCCCCGGTACGTTCCGCTCATCGCGTATCCGACCGCGTGGAGCCCGTCCACAAAGGGGAGACTCACGGGACGCCCGGTGATGCTGGCGGGGAAGTCGACGGCGGAACTCGAGGCCCTGCGCGGTACTCTCGCTGACAGGATCGTGATGACCCGTCCGATCGAGACCCGTTTCATCGTGACCGATCGTGATCCTCCGGTCGATGAACGTCCTGGCGGGTATTCAGATGATTATCTCCAGCAGGAACCTGCGAGCCGGCGGGAACTTCAGCAGTTCCTTGCCAGTGAGAAGGTCGGAGCGATCGTGGAGCCGAGCAGGGGGGTGCACGGTACGGTCTTCGTCCTGGGAAGGGATCGCGGGGACGATTATCCCCCCTCCATCAACATGGCCGCCGAACACTACAACATGATCGCCCGCATGCTCGACCTGGGGCTCCCGGTGGAGGTAGCGGTTGAGGTCAGGGCGCGGTTCGAAGAAGAGGACACCAACGGCTACAACATCCTGGCCGAGATCAAGGGAGCCGATCCCGAGATCGGAGAAGAGGTCGTCATGCTCGGCGCGCACCTCGATTCGTGGCACACGTCGCCGGGGGCAGGCGATAATGCTGACCATGTCTCTGTCTGCATGGAGGCGATGCGTATCCTGAAGGTACTGGGAGTTAAGCCGCGACGGACAATAAGGGTCGGCATATGGGGTGGAGAAGAGGAGGGGCTCCTCGGATCACGCGAGTGGGTGGCGCGTCATCTCAGCGGAGAGGAAAACCGGGCGGCCAAAGAAAAATTCTCGGTCTATTTCAATCTCGACCCGGGCTGTGGGCCTGTGTACGGCTTCTTCCTGGAGGAGATGGAAGAGGCGCGACCGATTTTCAAAGCGGTCCTTGATCCATTCGCTGATCTGGATGCCAATACTCTGGTGTACCAGGGAATCGGCAGTACCGACCACGTCCCCTTCCTCCGGGAGGGTCTGCCGGGCTTCGAGGCGATCCACGACTACATCGATTACGATGTGCGCATCCACCATACCAACATGGACACCTGGGAGCGGGTGGCCGAGGAAGACCTGAAGCAGGCCTCGGTCGTGATGGCTGCGCTCCTCTACCACGCCGCCATGCGGGACGGGATGTTCCCGCGCCGGGATGATCGATAACGGGCGCGAACGTGCCAGGGGGTATCCGTCTCCTGATAATCAGATAGTCGCACCGATCCGCTCAAGAGCACGCATGTAGCCGGGCCGGGTTTCACGGACCTGCTGATCGCCCTCCTGCAATTGAGCTGGTGACAGCCAGGCGATTCCGCCTGCGATATTGTCCAGGTCTCCATATCGGTCGGTCCACCGGATGATGGCATCGATGAGTGCGCCGGGGTCTTGTGGGGGAATCGAGGGAGGAACGAGCAGAATGCCGGGAAAGGATCTGCCAACTTCGATATACAGTCGTGCCAGAGGAAGGAAATCCGGAATGTCACGGGTGACGAGAATCAGGTCGTGTTCTGTCGCCGTCTCCAGAATCTCATGATCTGAAGCACTCAGCAAATTCAATTCCCGGGCAGAGAGAGCCTCCAGCTCGTTCTGTCGCAGACCATCAGCCACCACCGGATTGATATTCTCATCGAGCAGGAATCCGGGCCGGGCGGTCATTCGTTCTGCTCCTGATAGAGACGCCAGAGTCGTTCAATCTCGGACAGGTGATGATCAATGGCATCGGGGAACAGCTTGTAATAAACCAGAGCCTGCTCCATGCCTTCGATGGGCAGACCGCCGTAGTGCTCACTGACTCCGTCCAGATCGCCCTCGTGGGATCTGTGGATCATTATGAATGACCACAGTTCCGGGCCATCCTTCATGGCTGGACGCGGTCCATCGAGGCTGTCGCGATATTCCAGTGCCGGAAGGTTGCACCCGACCCACCACTGTTCCACCACCCGGCGCAGGCCTTCAGATGGGCCGGCATTGTATTTCGCGAACTCTTCCTTGAGTTCTTCACCCAGCCATTCCGGCAGACGCGTCGTCAGAACGGTTGCAGACACGATGTACACCTCTTATGGTTATGCAGTATTCTCTGAATATGTGGTATACATCAGTTACAGCACAAGTCAACATTTTCGCCCACATGAAATCTGCTCGATATCTCAGAACCAGACGGTGGCCCGCGTGACGATCGAGTAGTAGCCGGGCGGGAACGCGCCCTCGTCGTCACCCATCGTGAATCCCCCGAAGACGATCAGGTCGGCGTTCTGGGCGATCGAGATGTCGAGCCGCGGGTTGATGACGAACGAGCCGTCGGGTGTCGCGAAGAAGTAGAGGCCACCACGGCTCAGATCCCCGATGTCCTTGCCGAGTCCGACCAGGTACCACTGGCTGGAGATCGGTTCTCCATACGAGAGGTATGCCAGCCAGTCATGGACGGGGTAGGGAGTGGTTGTTTCAGCCCGCTGATTGATAAGAGTCTCCACCATGAAGTAGAGACCATTGTTCAGAGTGTAGTCGAGGCCGATGGCTGCCCGGAGGAAATCATCCTCGGTCTCCATGATGTTGTAGTTCCCCTCGAACCAGAGCCCGAGTCCGAGCAGGGAGCCGGTGAACTCGAGTCCCAACGCGCGTCGTTTCTGTGTGACCGGCATCCAGGTCACGGGGTCGAATGACGTCGAGTCAGTGACAGAGTGGACGGTCAGGGCGACGTCGTAACCGATCTCCGAGATATGCGTTCCCAGGCGGATCGCGTATCCCGACTCATCGAGTCGGTCACCGGGAGCGGCGATCAGCGAGAGCTGCCCTCCGATCCCCCAGCGGTAATCGAATCGAAATGCCGTGACTCCCTCCTTCTCATAGGTGGGGTCGAGCATGTTCTTCCGATGGAAGAGGTCGGTTGGATTGAAGGAGTAAGCCGAACCCCAGGCGAGCTGCTGTTTGCCGGCCCGGAACCGGACTTTACCCTTCTCCCAGGTGAGATAGGCGTTGTCGAGATAGAGGCGTTCCCGGGGGAGGGTGATCTCGGCCGGAAGCCCCAGTTGATTGAACACGTTCTGGACTGAGGGAGGCAGGAAGGGGGTGATGTTCCGGCGAATCTCCCCGTGGTAGACGATGTAGTTCATGTTGCTGTTGAAACTCAGCCCCCCCGCGAGGCCGCTCGCGAAGTCGAGCCGGAGCTTGGAGGCATCCATGATGAGTTCGTCCGTATCCTTCGAATAATCCACCGAGAGAGTGTGTTCGTAATACCCCGAGATCTGCAGTTCCTGCGCCTCGGCCGGAATGCTGACCAGAAAGATGGTCAGCAGGGAGATGATGAACGTGATCATCGTGATGACTCCTGTCGCTCGCCGGGTCTCTTCATTCACGACCCGTTCACCAGCATTATATCCGGCTGTCATGGTTTTCATTCCCCCTCTCAGCGTGGTGGGAGCGGCCGGGTCAGGGCCGCCTGGGTGAAGAGTGACGGGTCTGGCTCACGGGTGAAGGTCATCTCCAGGGTCTCCATCAGGGTCCTTGAGTCCTTCTGGTGGCTGACCATCTCGAACCGCAGGGCTACCATACGGCCCTCAATTTCGGTGAATTCGGTGAGGAAGAGGGTCTTCAGATGGGTGCCCTCATCGTAGTATTCGATCTTCCTCGAGAGGGCATCATCCACACCCGCCCAGATGTGGATGTACTCGTACGATGGTCCGCTTGGAGTGGGTGTGCATTTGAGTTTCACCATTTGAACTCCATCCAGCTCCTCGTACCCGAGCACTTCGGCAGTGTAATCCTCTGAAAAATCTCCCGAAGCCATGTCCTCATAGGAAAAATCGGATCCCATGGCGCTCTGCTTGCGGGTGTGTCCCGCGAAATGGCGGATCGTATCACGGCGCTTCATATAGTACCAGATGTCATCGCCGCCGTTGAGCTGCAGGATCCGGTCACCGGCGACACGGGCCGGTTCAGTATAGGCCATGAGTCCCACGTCGCCTTCCTGGGCCGACCAGGAGCGGATCATGAACGACCGTTCCGCACCGGTTGAGGTGGTGATGGTCTGTCGCATCAACGCGTAGGAGTGCTCTATGGTCTCGGTGCCGGCGATCCGTTCCAGCCACTCCGCCCCGGTATCCTGGGCGCTTCCCGCGGCCGGCAGGACGAGTACCGCCAGCAGGGAGAGCAGGGCGGTGGCCTTGACCGCGTGGGTCTTGAAGTTCTTCCCGCCGAAGAGCCGCATCACCGCCGGGAGGAAGACCACCGTGGTGATGAAGCAGCAGCCGACACCGAACATCAGCACGATGCCGAAACTCGCCATGGCCACGTGGGGTATGAACCCGAGGCTCCCGAACCCTATCATGGTGGTGAGTGTGGTGAGCATGATGGCGCGACCGACAAATCTGTAGGAGTTGAAGACACGCATGGGGCCCTCCGAGGTATCTTCCTGGAAGCGGTGCAGCGCGTGCACCCCATCATCGATCCCGATCCCCAGGATGACCGGAATCGCCATGAAGTTCATGTAATTGTATTTCATCCCGAAGATGTACATAACTCCCAACATCATCAACGACCCGCCGATGAGAGGCAGCATGGCCAGCAGTCCCATCGGGCCCCTGAAGGTGATCAGGAGAAGGATCAGTATGATGATGGCGGCAACGATCATGCCGTTCTTGCCGTCCCGACCCGACTCCTTGAGGAAGTCGAGTGTCAGCTGGGCTGTGCCGCTGATACCGGGATCGACCTGCTCCATCTGGCTGCTGAACCGTTCCAGGGTAGTCTGGTGCCAGAGGTAATCCTTCGCAGTGATGTTCACCAGATACTGTTTGCTGCCGTCACGCGGCAACAGGCTTTTCCGGAGTACTTCGGGCAGGTCCTCGATCCCCATCCGCTGGGTACCGCTCATTCGAATCAGATTCTCACGCATCCGGTTGAACCAGGCCTGTTCGATCTGCGTGCCAGTTTGACGATCCACCCCTGCGTCAAGCAGTCGGGTGAGGGTCGGCAGGACGGCGTTCTCATTGGTAGTGTCGGTCTCGTTGTCGTAACCGGTCATCCGGTCGAGACTCTTCACCGCCCGGTCGAGACCGCCGGTAAAGGCAAGGTTGCTCATCAGGTCGAGATTATCCCACAGGCGCTCGATCTCGAGGGCGAGCGCGCTTCCATCCCAGCCGCCGCGCTGAACGGGAGCCCTGGTGTTCTCGATCCTCTGACGGAACGCGGTCAGGAGGGGAGCATATGCTTCGTATCGGTCATCGGTGGGCAGGTAGTCGCTGATCGTGGAGACCTCCCCTACCATCGAAAGCCCCTTGAGTCGGTCCTTCATGTCGCGGGCTTCCTCGATCGAATCGACGATGATCCATCCCCCCTCAGTCATGGTGCCGAACCGTTCGGGAATTTCTCGTTGCAGGCGAACATTCTCGAGGCCTTTCGGCTCGAGGTTCAACCAGTCGAGTTCGTACTCATTCTTCATCCCCGCCCAGAGGGATGCTCCCATCACCAGCGTGAAGAGTGCCAGGAAGAGCCCCCATCGCCTCCAGCTCAACTCCGCGATCTTGCCGATCAGGGGCCAGCCCTCACGTGCGCCGGGCACGGTGACGGTCCGCCCCTTCTTCTCCATCCGGCGACTGCGCAGTACGAGCAGGGGTGGGAGGATAAGAAACACCGCCACGAGAGTGAGGAAGAGTCCGGCTCCGCAGGTAAAACCGAGTTCACTGATACCTTTCGTCTCTCCCACCAGAAGAGCGAGAAAGGCCGCCGAAGTCGTCAAACCGCCGGCCAGTACCGCGACACCGGTCCCGGTGATCGTGTAGATGAGAGACTCCCGCACCGAGTGCCCGTTACTCATCTCTTCATAGAACCGGGTGATCAGGTGGATGGCGAAGTCGATCCCCAGCCCGAGCAGGATGATCGAGAACATGATGGTGAACATGTTGAGTGAACCGTATACGATCTCCAGCGCCGCGGCCGCCCAGATGATACCGACGATGAGGGGTGTCAGAGCAAGCAGTGGCAGCACCCAGCCGCCGAAGTTGCGCGCAAGGAGGAGGTAGATCAGTGCCATGGCGATTATCATCAGGATGGCTGTACTGGCGGTCATGGAATCCAATTCATCCTTCTGCAGGGGGCCATTCCCGGAGAGTCCGATCTCTACTTCGGGGAACTCAGGGCGTACCTCCTCCAGCACTTCCTGGACCTGCACGACCATATCCAGCAGGTAATTGAACTCCATTATCGAGTGGAGTGGGGTGCAGATGATGAGCATCATCCCGCGATCGAGGCTCAGCATCCACGGATCACCCACTACCATCGCGTCGGCCGCCTCTTCGATGGTCGCGTACTCCTCACCCGATAACCTCGCTGCGAGGATCTCGAGGGAACGCTGCATTCCGTGCATCGACTGGGCGATCTCGACCTCGTCCTCGCGCATGTTTTCTTCGCTGTCGGTGTATTCCCGCTCGAAATCATCATTGATCCCACGAAGGAATCCGACCAGCGAGGGGTCGGTGAGTCGGTCGAGGGTTCGGTCGAGGTCATTCTCATCCACGAGCATGAGGGCATGGTCGATGAAATAATCCATGGGGATGGTGCCCTGGACGTTGTAGATCAGCTCGAGCGCCTCCAGCCGGGGGATCAGCGCCTCGGCCGCCTCGATCATCCTGTCCCGTTCTCCCTCCAGCACGATGATCGTGTTCGCTTCACCAAAGCGTTCAGTGACCTCGATATATGACTGAACCGCCGGTGAGTGCTCGGGCAGCATGTCCTGGATGTTTGTCTTTATATCGAGACCGCTTGCCAGTCCGATTGCGACGATCGTCACGATGGAGACGATCAGCAGTATCCGTCCCGGGTGCTCGTCGCTGATGCGGGCGATCACTCCACCGATGTTTCTGAGCAGGTTTCTCATGATGTCATTCTCCCCGACTCGTTGGTGCTGTCAGCTGAACCGGGCTGTTCCAGCGCCTGCTGTATGAAATCGATATATGTGTTGGTAAACGCTTCGAATTCCGTTTTGCCCATCTCTTCCCAGTGGTCGCTCAGCCATCCGTCATGGACGTGGTCTAGTGCCATGAACAGGTTGATGAGCAGGTCCTCCGGCAGGTCATCGCGGATGACGCCCAGTTCGAGTCCCCGTCTGACGAACCCCCCGACCCAGTCGATGGCATCGGAGAAGACCTCACCGAGCGGACCGCTGGTCCGGATCTCCTCCGGCAGGTGCCAGACCGCCTTGCTGAGTCCGAGCATCCACGGCTGGACTTCGATGAGGTCGAAGGGGTAGAGATAGAGGGCATGAAGTTTCTCCCAGAAATTCCCGGCGGTGAATTCATCGACATCCGCACCCGGTTCATTCAGAAAATCCATCCAGTAGTGCCGGATCACCGTCGCGATCAGGTCGGCCTTGTCCTCGAAATAATAGTAGGCCGCGCCCTTGCTGATGCCGGCCCGCTCCAGGATCCGGTTCATGACCGCCTTCTCGTAGCCGTGGGCGGCGAATTCCTGCGCCGCAGCCTCGAGGATCTGATTCTTCTTTTCTTCAGGCATTCTGTCAAATCGTGGTAACGGCATCCGGGTACTCTCCGTAAGTCGTTGCAGATCAACGGTTCGGTGTTCGACCTGTCAGTATATACGTGCGTTCAAACCGAATGTTTCGACCAAGTGGTCTAAAATATGGTGTGTGAAGACTGCCGTTGTCAACCGAAGCTGGAATGGCGACACCTCCACCCGGTCAATCGTGATCGAACGCAACCATGTTCCCCTCCTTTCCGTCTCCTCGACAGAAGGAGCGATGCGGTCACCCTCTATCAGCAGGCAGCCGACATGCAGATCGATGAGCAGTGGTCACACAGTCAGTTCGAAATGAGTTACACCCTCAGCCCCTGGGCGGCCGAACGGGTGAAGGAACCGTTCACGAGGGTGGAGAACCGGCAGAAATGAACGGATCATGGACCGGGTGAGTGTGCGGTTGAGATTGCGAAAGAGATCGCGGTGCGGGATCAGCGGAATGATATCCGCAACTGCACCGAGAGTCCGGCCGCCTGAGATATGTCGCTCTGCCCCGCAACACCTTCGAGACTGAGGAAGAACGGGCTGGAATCAGGTCGCTCCCGGGCCAGCACCAGCGAGTCCACGACATTGAAGAGGTAAGCGACAACCACCAATCCGGTGGCCCGTTTTCTCCTGACCTTGACTGCCCGCCGCTCTGCCTGAGCGCGCAGATAATGCTCCCAGTTCTCATCGAGTTGCTGATAGAACTCGGCGGCGGTAACGTCGACATCTCTGATGGAATGGTCGAATGTCTCAGCTGCCCAGTCTGCTTCGAACCCCCCCCGGGAGAATAGATAGGAATCTGCTTTCGGGGCGGAGGCAGCATACATGATACTGAGTCCGACCATTCCGGCACTTACCAGAGCGTGAACCGGTTTCTTTAGCTGCCATTGTCCCATGCCGGGAACCAGGATGGAGTAGAAGAACGCGCTGTCTGCGGAAGTGTAGTTCTTTCCCCGCAAAAGCTCAGCTGCAACCTCCTCGGCTCCACGAAGGAGGGCAGCATCGTTCGCGAATGAGCAGGTATGGACGAACACGATCTGACGACCACTCTCATCGAATATCAGCAGATTGAACTGGTAGCTGCCATCATCGAGTCTGGTGAGGACTCCCCCGATAAGGTAGGAGGCACCGGCCGTCGATGCGAACGTCTCCATCTCAGTTGTCCTGGACAGAATACCTTCAGCAGAGCGGTCCACGAGCAGATCGTCCAACGAGGATTGTTCCAGCAGTACCTTGCCGGGAGGGAGCCTCAACACACGCTTCAATCTGTTCTGAAATGATTCCGCAATGACGCTGATGCTCTCATCTGATATGAGCGGGAGGAAAGCAACGCGCTGCAGGGATAACTGCTGAGCACTGGTCTGTACGTGACCGGCGGACATGGCCAGGCCGGCCAGGAGAACCATCTGAGCGATCCCGGTTTTCATGGTGATGCCTCCCACCGACCGTACCACAATTTCTGGGCAGAACGGTGATACACGCTCACATGGATTATCCCGTCAGCATCGACTTGCATGTCATACCTGCCGTCGGGATCGATGTCACCGATCCGACCCATCCGTTCCCACCCGGATCCCGTCGTGAACCGGCTGAGGTGGATCGTGTTCCCCTTCACATAGGTAAGCCAGAGTTCACCTCCCGCCCCGGTTCGCATGACAATCGGGCTGTTCCGGACGCCGGAGTCGATATCCGCACTGCCGGTGTCCTTCAATACGCTCTCCTGCCCGAGATAGACAAGATGAGAAACCCCGTTGTTGTCGAATCCGACCGCGATCGGTCGGTCACCATACTTGACGGAATCGTAGCTTCTCACATTGACGACATACCTTCTCGCCCACGGTCCCGCTCCATCGTCGGCGGACTGCCTGATGACCGCGAATCTGCTGCTGACGGCTCTGCCGCCGCCATAGTCCTTCACGAGCAGGGCTATGACCGGGCCGTTCGGGCCGATAGTAAAGTCGAAGAATGGTCTCATGTCGAAGAGCTCGATGGTGCTGAGTTTCTGCCACCCCCCCGGCGCTTTCCACCAGTAGTTGACGTGTCCCGTGAGGAAAAGGGTCCGGGAGGACGTGTCGAGTTCGACCATGTGGATGCCGTCCGGCCGTTCGATCATCGTGGGAGCCTCACCCCGGGATTCGAGCGGGCTGAGGTGATCGTAGGTCCAGCCGGTCCCGTCCCGGTACGCGTACCTCAGTCTCCGGTTCCAGGTGTCCTGGTAGGCAAGGTGCAGGTGATCGTTCTGGTCGATGCAGAGGGTAACGAACTCGCCCACCCACCCGACGGTATCGATCTCGGTGATCGACCACTCTCCGGCAGCCTGGCGCCGGGCGATGTAGAGGTCATTGTGCCGCATATCAAAGAAGGCGACATGGACGGTACCATCCGATGTTGTCGCGAGACTGCTGTGGATGCCGACCTCCCGCCCGGAAGTAAGGAGTTCAAAGGTCCAGCCATTCCCGTGAGGTTTTGTGATCTTGCTTGATCCGCATGCTGACAGTGAGAGCGATACGAGCAGGAGGGAAAGCACTGACAGAGAGTTCTTCTTCACGACTGGTCCGTTTCTGGAACCGGTAACCGATTCTTGTGATCGACGAAAGTGCATTGAAAGAGACTGCCCGGTCAAGAATGTTATCTGCGCTCGGAAGGCAGCCAGACAGCCATTTCACCCATTCCCCGGTGCGCCCAGGCGAAATAGGGGATCGCCTCAAACGCCCAGGGACCGGCAACACCCCGGAGCACACGGACCCCGCCGAGCAGGTCTGCCCTGTCCTCTGTCTTGAGATCAGGATTCACGGGCAGGACGAGGCTCTGTACGTCGCCACTTTCACTGTCGAGCCATTCGACACAGTAAACCAGGGGGCCGCGCTGAAGAGAGAGCCTCCCACGATCAGCGACCACATTCTCATGGGCAGCAACGGTACGGATCGGCATCGGGAGGTCGAGTACGATCTCGTCCCCTTCCCGCCATCGCCGCCGGATGGTGACATACCCGTCCTCAACCGTCAGAGGAACCAGCTCTCCGTTGACCAGCAGTACCGGTTCCTCCGCGCTCTGATCGGTGAACCGGTAGAGATCGCTCGGGACCGCTTCATTGCGGGCCCATCCGGGAATCCGGAGATGGAGCGTGTACTTCCCTGACGGTCGTTCAGGTACCACGTGGATGGTGATTCTGCCATCCCACGGATACCGGCTCTCCTGAGAGACCCTGACAGTGCCCCGATCCGTTCTGACCGTCCCGGTTCCGCTGATGAAGAGGTTCACATAGATGTCGTTGCCGGCGTGGGCGTAGATGTATCCCGGGAGCGACGGGAGGAAACGTACCACGTTCGAGGGACAGCAGGCGCAGGGGAACCAGGGGGCACGCTCCTCACCAGCTACGGTCGCGAGCCGGTTGGGGTAGAAGAAACGGTCGCCCTCGAGGGAGATACCGGAGAGGAACGCGTTGTAGATGACCCTCTCGGCGACATCCATGTACCGGGCATCGCCATGCAGAAGGAACATCCGGTGGTTCCACATGGCGTTGGCAATGGAGGCACAGGTCTCCGAATAGGCGGTCTCGTTCGGCAGGGCATAGGGGGTGCTGAATCCCTCATTGCCGCCGGTCGCCCCGATCCCGCCGGTAACGTAGAGCTTCGTGCTGACGACATCGTGCCAGATCGCGTCGATGGCCTTCACGTACCTGTCATCGCCGGTCAGGGCGGCGATGTCGGCCATCCCTGAGTAGAGGTAGGCCGCTCTCACCGAATGGCCGACCGCCCGGGTCTGTTCTGTCACGGGAATGTGATCCTGACTGTACTCCCCGTACAGTTCGTGTCCCTCCGCGTCCCCGCGCATGTCGAGGAAGAACTTCGCCAGGTTGAGGTAGCGGGGTTCACCGGTCAGCCGGTACAGCTTGCCGAGGGCGATCTCTATCTCCTGATGTCCGGATGGATTCCTCATCCCGTCGGGGCCGAACACATCCTCCACCAGGTCGAGGCTCCTGAGGACCACGTCGAGCAGCAGCCGCTTGTCGGTCGCCAGGTAGTAGGCTATCGCTCCCTCGATCATGTGACCGAGGTTGTAGAGCTCGTGCCCGTGCTCGATATTCGACCAGCGTTCCTTGCCGCCGGGCGGCAGGTGATCGGGAGTCATGGCGGTGCGAGCGGTATAGAGGTATCCGTCCTCCTCCTGGGCGGCGGCGATCTTGTCGATCACGTCGTCGACATACGCCTCCAGTTCGGGATCGGGGTAGAGCGCCAGGGAGTAAGCCGCCCCCTCGATGACCTTGGCCACATCAGAGTCATTGAAATAGTATCCCTGATGACTGCCCTCCATCAGACCGCCCGCGATCGCGAAGTTGTCGATCCTGCCTGTCTCCTCACACATCTGCAGTGCGTAGGGGATCGTCACCTCCCGGTTCGTCTCCATGCGGGGTGACCAGAAGGAGTCGTCGATCTCCACGTCGGTGAAGGGAACAGGCCGTATCGGATAATCGGACGTCCCGGCCGACCCGCAGCCGGATATGCATACGACACTCAGGATGATCGCGATTCCCACATTTCTCCATGACATCATCATCTGCGCCTTCATCTGGTAATCCTTTCCTCACCGACCATCACCACCGGCTTCCGGCATTGATGGAGCGCTCCAGAATCCAGGTGCCCCGTCAGCATCACGGGCGTGTTGTCCGTGGAAGAGCGCGGCGTTGAACAGGACCCGGAATGACCCGAACGGCTGGCCCCGCCACTGCGGTTTGAATCCAATCAGGATCACATGTCCCGACCCGTGCCTTACATCCAGTGCCGCCGCATACCCGCTGATATGCTCTTCACCCATCAGGAAGCCGGAAAGGAGGGGTGAGCCCGAATCCTGATATACGGCCAGGGCGGCACCTTCGAATCCATCTGTGGTGGTGAACACCGGACTCCGGCTGAAGAAGATGCCGGCACTGGCGGGCATGCCGGCCATCACGGGGTGGACAGGATCGACCATGACTTCCAGGATCGAACCGCTCGCTGAGAATTCACCGCGTCCAAGGCCGGCAGTAACATCCTTGACCGGGAGGTCGAGGGCGTCGATCGCGAACCTGGAGCTTCCGTTCAAACATACCAGGGTGCCGCCCTCACTCACGAACGTCTCAAGAGCTCGCACTCCCGCCTGCCCGATACCGCCGGTATAGCGGGGCGGGATCGATCCGGTACTGAATCCATTCAGTATCGTTCGGGCACCATAATCCGCGAAGATGACCACATCATAGCGATCCAGAAGTGGACCGCTCGTGAAATCCGCGTTCCTGATACTGCTGAACGTGAAGTCGTACCGTTCGAGCAGCCATCGGGTCCACCCTTCGTCCATGCTGGCCGACCACGGGCGGAACAGACCGATACGGGGCTGAGGCAGAGTCGTTCCCTCCGGCTCGGAGCGTACGGCTCTCAGGGCCAGAGATTCGACCAGATCTGCCATCATATCTCTGTTGAGTCCTGTAATGATGTACCGACCCTCAGCGCCGGGGCCGATTCCACCTGCTTCTCCGGCTCGGAACCTGACGGTTCCTCCCTCACGCCAGGCCCGGTTGACAGCACGAAAAGCATTGTTCTGTGCCGCATCGACCGAGAGGGCCGGGCCTGAGCCGGTAAGGCGGCCTGCGAGCGGCACGATCCCGGCCGCTGTTGCATCAGAATCGAATCCGAGACCGGGAACGCTGTCGAAGGGAGCGTAATCATCCTCTGCCGGGTCACTGCCGGAACCTGTTGAATGCCAGTCTCCGGTTTCTCCCTCAACAGGTACCAGTTCGGAGAGGACTGCGTCAGTGAGGGGTTCGACCACTTCGACAACCCGAACACCGAACTGTAAGGGCAGGGTCCATCCCGAGACATCGTACGGCTGTTTGGGCGGTCCGCCGGAATACTCCCTCAGGTCGGGATACACCTGCACTTCAAGGAGCGTGCGGGCGAGTTCAGCATACTCCTGATCCATCGGGATCACCCAGGTGCCCGCAGGATATACTATGCCCCCGAATGTCACCTTGCTGCGCAGCCGGGAGATCCTGATGCCGTTGAATGCCAGACGACGCAGCAGTTCCACGGGTGCCACGGGGTCCCACTGTTCCTGCGGTATGAACCAGGCATACGGTGGTCCCTCTGTGTATTTCCGGATTGCGTCCCGGCCGGCCTGATAACGGTTATAGAGCAGATCGAATTTGTATTTTGCTGCGAAGTCGAGGACCGCGGTCGAAGCGGTCACCATGTAATCGACCGCGTCCCTGAGTCGCCACCATCCTCCCGGCCAGGGACTCGAATAGAGCGATTCCGGTCGAAGGTCACGGGAACCGGCGGGCAGGTCTGAGACGGAGTAGAATCGGGGAGTCGCATACCTGAAGAGCGCGGTTTCGGTCCAGAACGCGGCGGTATTCTGCAGCATGGGCAGGTAATCGATATACCCGGGATACCAGGCGTCAAAGGGTGCCATATGAGTCGCCCCGACCTGCCCGCGTTCCTCAAGTGCCTGGGCCATCAGCATACCGATCGTATTGACGGTCCGCGCCATCAGGGGATGGACTCGATTCCCTACCGGATCATCGAACGGCGGCAGCCAGATTCTGGAAGGGAAGGGAGCTGTCTGGTGATGTACGTACACGATCTGAGGCTCCCACTCCCGCCACGTGCGGCCGATGACACGCGACTCGATCATGTTGAGCATGTATGAGTCCCGGTTATTGTCGTGGCCGACGTACTTCTGATACAGCCATGGCATCGAGGATGTCTCGAACGGTGTGCCGAGGTTCGATTCATACCACTGCACCACCATCGTCTGGCCGTCGGGATTCAGTGTCGGCCACAACATGAAGATGACGTTGTCCAGAATGGCCTGCGTTTCAGGATCATCAGTCGAGGTGAGCAGATCGTAGGCGAGCTGGATGGTGTGCTGGTGAGCGGCAACTTCAGAAGCGTGAACAGCACCATCGATGTGGACGATGGCTTTTCCCTCTCGCGCCAGCCTGCGGGCTTCTTCGTCGGACAGCCCCGCCGGGTGAGCGAGCCGGAGCGAGATTTCGCGATACCGATCCAGGTTCACCAGGTTATCGGCCGACGAGATCAGGGCGAGATAGAAGGGCCGGTCTTCCGATGTCCGGCCGACCTCAACAAGGTTGAGCATATCGGAGGCCTCATCGAGGCGTTTGAAATAGGTGATCGATTCCTCGTATGTGGCCATCTCGAAATCGGCGCCGACAGAAAATCCCAGAACCGATTCCGGTGTCGGGATGTTCCCGGACTGGCAGTGAGTTCCGGATGTCCATCCTGAACAGATGGAGAGAGATATCAGGATCGTGAAGAATAATCTGGGCATTGAACACCGCTTTCTCGTCTTGGTCCGACCTCGACCTGTTGCACTGGAAAACGGTCCGATTGTATCAGGAGGTCGGGTGCGAGCGCAAAGCAGCACGGTCATAATGCCGGAAAACTCTCAGGAGTTGTCCGTTTACCCTCTTCCCGTATCCCCATATACTGCCCGGATGATCAACGTGATTCGCACATTGCTTCTGTTACTGCTCACCGTGTTTCTGGCTCAATGCGGGAGGGGGACGATGGAGAACCTGCTGCGTGCCATCCCCGGGGAAATACAGGGGTGGACGTCAGAGGACGAAGATGTTCTCTACGACCGTGAGACGCTGTATGACTACATGAACGGCGGTGCCGAGGTCTATCTGGCGTTTGACTTCAAAGAGGTCTTCACTCGCCGGTTCAGGGGAGAAGGCACCGACGAGATCGTCCTCGATATCTACCGGATGGGCTCATCGGCCGAGGCATTCGGTGTGTTCTCCTGCGACAGGGAGGATCCGCCTGCGCTTATCGGCCAGATATCGGAATACGGATTCGGTCTCCTCCGGTTCTGGCAGGGGGATTACTTCGTGTCGATTGTTGCGTCAGGAGATCATGAAGCAGCCGAGGAGGCGATCCTCGAACTGGGAAGGGTGGTCGCACAGGCACTGGGACCGGAAGGCCCGGGACCGGAGCTGTTGGGGATCCTGCCGGGAGAGGGTCTGATACCTGACCGGATCAGCTTCTTCCACAGCAACATAAACCTCAATAACCGCTTTTTCATCGCCAGCGAGAACATCCTGAACCTCACCGAAGATACCAACTGCGTGTTCGCTGAGTTTGAATCGGAAGGTCAGGAAACCATCAAGCTGCTCATTGTCGAGTATACTGATGAGGACCTGGCCGGTGCGGCTCTGCGCTCCTTCATCGATGTCTACCTGCCTGAGTCTTCAGGTTCGGGTCTCGCCCGGATGGAAGATGGTCAGTGGACACAAGCCCTGATCGAGGGTGCCAGTGTCTCGATCGTGTTCGATGCGCCCGACAGCGCCACGGCGCTGAACCTGCATTCATCCATACAGTTCGATCAGGGAGATGCCCCATGACGCGCATGATCGTACGTCGCGATTTTCTCAAAGACAGCGCCTGCGCGGCCGTCGGCGTCGCCATCGGTCTGCCGAACAGGCAGGAGACGAAATCGAAGGTGATCCTTATCCGGCATCCCGACGCCGTGGAGGCCGGCTCCCGGTTCAATGGTGAGATCATCCAGGAGATGTTCGATGAGGCGGTCTCCACGCTGGTCGGATCCACTGACGCGGTTGAGGCCGTGAAGTCGATGATCAGGCCGGGTGAGGTGGTTGGTATCAAGAGCAACGTCTGGTCGTACCTGCCGACACCCGCCGAACTGGAGGAGGCGATCAAACGCCGTGTCACGGACGCGGGTGTTCGGGAAGAGGACATCGCCATCGACGATCATGGTGTCAAGGAGAACCCCGTCTTCCAGAACTCCACTTCGCTCATCAATGTTCGACCGCTCCGAACCCACTACCTCTCCGGCATGAGCGGTACGATCAAGAATTACATCATGTTCGCCGAGTCCCAGCCCGCCCTGCATCCCAACAGCTGTGCCGACCTGGGTTCGACCTTCAATCTTCCGATCACAAAAGGAAAAACCCGCCTGAACATCCTTTCCTGTCTCACTCCTCAGTTCCACGGTCGGGGACCCCACCACTTCAGCCGCCGGTATGTCTGGGATTACCGGGGGATCCTTGTCGGACACGACCCGGTGGCGGTCGACACGATCGGTCTGGAACTCCTGAAGGCGAAGCGGAGAGAGGTGCTGGGACCGGGTAGGGAACTGCCGCCTGTTCCGACGCACATCCAGGTTGCCGACACGAAGCACGGTATCGGTACCAGCGACATGGAACGAATCGAGCTGGTCCGGCTCGGCTGGGACGAAGATATCCTCATCTGATCGGGGAGAGATTCAAGCCCCGGGGAGCTGACGCATGGTCAGAAAATCACGAGGAGTATTCATCACCTGTCTGATGGTCGCGGCGGTCCTCTCGACCGGCCGCGCGCACGCCCAGGACGGGATCGAGTTCGTCGATTCCCTCCTCTGGTCGAAAGCACACGACATCCTTGTCGAGGGCGATCATGCTTACTGCGCCTTCCTGAACGGGCTCCTTATTCTCGATATATCCGATGAACGAGCGCCTGAATTCGTCTCGCGACTCTACCTCGGCGGCGGGAACACCCTCACCAAATCCGGTGACCTGGTCTTCGTGGCCGCCGGTGGGCAGGGACTCTGTGTCATCGATGTATCCGATGTCCGGGCTCCGGTCGAGGTCGGCCGGTTCCCCACCCGGGGTGACGCCATGGGGGTCGCCGTGATCGACGGGACCAGGGGATTCGTCGCCGCTGGTGAGGCCGGCCTGCAGATCGTCGATATGAGTCATCCTCAAGTCCCCCGTCCGGTGTCGGTCCTCGATACTCCCGGGATCGCCTGGGCAGTCGCGATAGCGGGCGATCTGGCATGTGTGGCGGATGGTCCCGAGGGACTCCATCTGATTGATGTCGGTGATCCCTCTGCTCCGACCCTGCTGGGGAGTGTCGATACGCCGGGGACCGCGGAACAGGTCGCCCTCTCCGGTCGTTTCGCCTATGTCGCCGATGGTTCCTCAGGGCTCCAGGTCATCGATATTTCCGATCCGACGTCGCCGCGTCTCGCTGCCTCCTTCACCACCTCGGGGTATGCCCACGGTGTCACTGTTGAAGGGGCATACGCGTACCTGGGGAACATCTATGATGGCGCCCTCCAGATCGTGGATATCAGCGATCCTGAGAAACCTGTCGAGGTCTCGGTCTCGAAATACACCATGTACAACGAGGCGTGGGATTCGGCGGTACAGGGAGACCTGGCCTACGTCGTCGATTACTTCTCAGGGATCCACATCCTCTCGATCGCCGATCCAACCAGGGTTCGACCCCGGGGGCGCTTCATCACGCCCGGGTCGATTATCGCCGCTGAAGCGGTGGGGACCCGTGTCTGTGCCGTTGGTGATCTCTCCGGTCTCCAGGTGATCGACTTCAGCGAACCCGACCGGCCACAGATTACCGCCGCGACCGGTGTCTTCCGGGGCGTACACGGGCTCGCGGCCGATGGCGATCACGCTTTCGTTACTGATCGGTGGAGAGTGCAGATCTATGATGTCTCGGTGCCCGGGGAAATCGAACTTCTGGGCCGGTTGCAGATCCCCGGTGTGGCGCGGACACCGGTCGTCCGGGACGGGTATCTCTACCTGACGGCTGACCTGACCGGTTTCCATGTCATCTCGCTCACCGATCCGGTCAAACCCGTGATCATTGGTTCATATGAGATGCCGGGATTCGCGTACGGTCTCGACGTTGAGGGTGACTACGCGTACATCGCCAATAGTGATACCGGGTTCCACATCCTGAAGATCACCGATCCCACGACTCCCGATCAGGTCGGCTTCATTGAAACTCCGGGGCTGATCTACGGCGTCGATGTAGAGGGCGGCTACGCATACGTTGCTGACGGTCCGGCCGGTCTGCAGATCATCGACATCACCGATCCGACCACTCCCTCCATTGTCGGCACCTGCGCCATCGACGGTTTCGTCAACGGTGTGAAGGTCGCCGATGGAATCGCCTGGCTCTCCGATGAGTCGTTCGGTCTGCGGATGATCGATATTCGAGATCCCCGTGCTCCCCGGCTTGTCGATTCCTTTCCGACACCGGGCGAACCGGCCAGCGTGGCGATCTGCGGCGATCGGATACTGCTCCTGGATTCCTATTCCATGATCGTGCTGAAGCGGAGGTGATCCGGTGAAGATGATGTCAACGGTGACCATGGTGGTCCAGGTCAGGCTCGATCGGTAGCCAGGTTGCAGACTTTTCATATGTGCCTGATCTCGTATAGGGATTGCACCTGGACGGATGACGGGTTATCTCTGATTCCCGGTATCGTATTACGGGAACTCCAATCGAAGGATACATCGTGAAGGTTTCAATCAGGATACTGTTCTTGGTGGCACTGATCGTGTTCACAGGTTGCGGCAAGGGTGGAGATGCCACGCCTGATGCGGACGCAATGGTCGAAGGTGTCGAAGCCGATCATATCGAGGTACAGCACCTGCTGGTCTCGTTCCAGGGCGCCATCGACAAACCGGGTGTGATCCGGTCACAGGAAGAGGCCGAAGCACTGGCAAACGAGCTGTTCGGGCGTGCCCAGACCGGTGCCGATTTCGACAGCCTGGTTGAGGAATACACCGATGACCAGCACCCCGGTATCTACGCCATGTACAATATTGATGTCGAGCCGCTCCAGGGGATCCAGGAGTCCTCGCGCGCCCGGATGGTGAAGTCGTTCGGAGATGTCGGTTTCTCGTTGAAGGTCGGTGAGATAGGTATGGCCGTCTTCGATTCGACCGACAGCCGGTACGGCTGGCACATCGTCAAGCGACTGAAATAAGCAGAGCGGTTCTGCCTACCTCTCCCTGTTCAGCACATCTATCCGCTGGTGCAGGGACCTGATCCGCAGGGACATCTTCTTGAGGACCTGGAACGCGAGGGAAGGGTCCTCATGAACCCGCTTCAGGAACGTCCGTTTGTCGAGGGTCAGTACCCGGGCCTTTCCCTGAGCGCGAACGGTGGCCGATCGGGGCTGCTTGTCGAAGATCGCCATCTCACCAAACACATCACCCTTTTCCAGTGTGTCGATAACGGTGTCCGTTCCCTCATCCTCCCGTATCACTTCTGCACGACCGGTCTGGAGCACGAACATGCGGTCACCAGCCTCTCCCTGACGGCAGATCACTTCCTGATCGTCATACTCTCTGCCAAGCGATTCCTTCCTGAACGACATCATCCTCTCCTTTTATTCGGCCTGCTTTGCTTCAGTGAGAGCAGGCTCGTCCAGAGAAACGGCACCCAGAAGAGGGGATTGAGGCTTCTCAGAAAGATGTCCCGATAATGGGCACTGCCCGTGAACATGTCCCACATGATGTTGCTCAATCGCTTCCTCGATCGCGGTCTGCTCTGCTCCCATGCCGCCAGACGCAAGGTCCCACGTGTCAGGGGAGGGACTCTGTGGATCAGGTCGACGAGGGTGAAGATCAGCAGGCCATACCGGTTATCCCGGGCGATCGCGCGACAGGCCGGTCTGTAATGCCGGTGGAAGTCATCCTGTGAGACGCCCGCGAACACCGCGGTCTTCGCGGCGGCCTTGGCGGTACGGTACGCAGCCCCGATCCCGTCCTTATACAGCCTGGTCACTCCGGCGTCACCGACCAGCACGATCCGGTCGGAAGAGAGCCTGGCAGCCTCCCGGATATTGATCTTCGGTGAGCAGTGACAGGCTCCCTCTTCCGGCTCCCACTCGCCCCTGAAACAGTTCCGTACGGCCTGGCTTGAGAAGAAGCCCTCGATCATCTCCCTGTTGATTTCATCACCCAGGAGACAGACCGTTGCGAAATCGCCCTTCGGGATGATCGCGGCGAAATGTAAGCCGTGTATGTCCGTCAGGAACAGGTTCATGGAACTGCCGAAGAGCCGGGTTACCTCCTCCTGTCCGAGATCGAGTTCGGTGATATAGGTCTTCGTGGTTTTCGGGGACTGAAAGCCGAAGTCGAGGGATTCGATGAGACGCATGCCCGGGGAGTTGACACCGACCGCCCCGACCAGCAGATCGTAGGTACGGTTCTCTTCCCCACAGGAGATCCGGGGACGACCGTCATCCCATTCGATCCCGGTGACACGCATATTCCTGATTTCCGCGCCGAGGTCGGCCGCCAGACCGAGCAGATGGCCGTCGAGACCGCCCCACTTCACCTCGCTGATATCGCGCGGTCCACCCCCCCGATAGATCGCTGCGATCCGTTTCTCTCTGACCGGTGTGCCGATCCTGACCGTCCTGTCCGAAGTGTGGAGTACATACGAGTCGATCCCTCGCTGCATGACCGTACCGGGGAGATCGATTCCCTCGGCAGCCAGGTACTGCACAAGTGTTTCACTGATGATCCCACCGCACATGTTGCACCCGCCGGGACCGGGTTGGGTGAAATCACGGGACTCATAGATATCGATCTGCAGGTCGAGGTCGATCCGATCGGCGAATGTGAGTGCGAAATAGGAGAAGAATGAACCTGCCGGCCCCCCACCGATCACTCCGATATGGGAACCATCATCCAGCATCAGGCTCAAACCGATACTCCTGTGTTCATCTGCTGTTCCCGGTGCTTCCTGACAACCAGGCAGGCATTACCGCCTCCAAAGCCGAAGGAATTACTGATCGCGATCTCGGGGTTGATCGTTTCAGCGCCATCGATCACATAGTCGTGGGGACAGTCGGGATCGCGGTCCCGATAGTTGATCGTAGGGTGGACCTGTCCCGTGATTAAGCTCATCACGGTCGCCACGAACTCCACTGATCCTGCGGCGGCCAGGAGATGTCCGATCATCGACTTGGTGGAACTGATCTTGAGGTTAGCGGCGTGGCTGCCGAACACTCTCGAGATGGCCAGGCTCTCGAACTTGTCGTTCAGCGGGGTGGAGGTGCCGTGTGCGTTGACGTATCCGATCTCGGTCGGATCCACACCTGCATCCAGCAGAGCTGCCTGCATGACCCGCGCCATGCCGTCCCCTTCAGGGTCAGGCGCGGTGAGATGGTATGCGTCGGAAGTATTGCCGTACCCGACGAGTTCAGCGTAGATGTCGGTGCCCCTCTCAAGGGCGTGATCCCGATCCTCAAGCACCACGATCCCGGCTCCCTCACCCATGACGAAGCCGTTCCGGTTCAGGTCGAAGGGGCGGCTTGCAGTCTCAGGAGAATCATTCGATGACATCGACCGGGAGGCGCAGAAACCGCCGTATGCCATCGGGCTCACACATGCTTCGGCGCTGCCCGCGATCATGATATCCGCCTCTCCCCGTTGTACGATACGGAAGGCGTCCCCGATGGCATTGGAACCGGTAGAACAGGCCATCGACGGGGCCGACAGGGGGCCCTTCAGGCCATACCTGATGGAGATTCCGCATGCCGCCATGTTCACTATCAGTTTCGACACAGAGAAGGGATTTGCGCTCCGCGGGCCTCTGTTGAAGAGGTCGTCATACAGTTCCTGGATGGAATCACACCCGCCGATTCCGGAGCCGACGATGACACCGATTCTTGTCGGATCGAATGAATGGGAATCGAGGTCCGCGTCCTCGAATGCCATACCTGCGGCGGCGAGTCCGAACTGCGTGAATCGATCCATACGCTTGAGGTTCTTTTCATCGATCCATTCAGATGGATCGAACTCTTTCACTTCGCCTGCGAGTGATGATCGGTATTGGGAAACATCGAAATGGGTCACTCTGGCGATGCCGTTGGTACCGGCCTTCAGGGCCTCCCAGTATTCCTCCACACCTGTTCCGATCGGAGTAAGAGCACCCAATCCTGTGATCACTACCCGTTGCATCTGCATCTCTTCGGACACCTCCAGGAATCTCCACTCAATACAGCATTCATGAGAAAAGTATTTGCGTTAAATGACATGACGAGTTAAACAGATTAGATTATTGAATCATAGGCTTCTTCTCGGACACAAGGGCGGATCGGGTGCCTGTCTTGCCATTGAGATTGGCGGAACTCAGGTGAACATACCAAAACTGCACATCGGCAGTGTAACGGCAGATGTCCCCATTATCCAGGGTGGCATGGGTGTGCGAGTCTCCATGGCGGGCCTCGCTGCAGCAGTCGCCAACCGGGGCGCGATAGGAACCATCTCCAGCATTGGCCTCGGTGACTTCGAAGATTCCAAGAACGACTACGAAAGAGTGTCCAGGGAAGCCCTCGAAAGCGAAATCAGCAAGGCCAGAGATTTAACCGACGGCATCCTGGCCGTGAACTTCATGGGGGTTCTCAGTAACGTGGAGGACCTTATCCCCGCAGCCGTCCGGGCCGGGATCATGGTCATCATTTTCGGGGCGGGACTGCCCACCAAGCTCCCGGCTCTCGTCCCTGATCCCGAAGTGAATCTGGTACCGATCGTCAGCTCCGCGCGCGTAACCGAGTTGATCTCGCGCACCTGGGACAGGCGCTTCGATCGTGTTCCCGACGCCTTCATTCTGGAAGGACCGCTGGCGGGAGGTCACCTCGGTTTTTCTCTCGAACAACTCGATACTATCGACGACTACTCGCTCGAAATCCTTCTGCCCGAAGTGCTGGAGGCAGTCAAACCGTTTGAAGACAAGTATGGACGCAGTATCCCGATAATCGCTGCGGGAGGAATCTATACCGGGGGAGACATTGCCGATATGATTGCGATGGGAGCCTCCGGAGTACAGATGGGAACCCGGTTCGTCGTAACTGAAGAATGTGATGTCTCCCAGAAATTCAAGCAGACCTTCCTGGACGCCACCGAAGAGGACATCGTGATCATCAAGAGTCCGGTCGGCTTGCCTGGTCGAGCTATTCGAAACAAATTATTGAAGGACCTTGAGGCAGGTGTGAAGATCAAGCTCAATTGCCCCTACCAGTGCCTGACCGCCTGCCATATCGGTACCGCCAGATACTGCATCGCGAAAGCCCTGACTGATTCGTGGGCGGGAGATGTGGATGACGGACTCATCTTCTGCGGGTCGAATGTGCACCGGGTAGACAGGATCACCACCGTGAAAGAACTGGTCGACGAACTCATGGAGGAGCTTGCCGAGGCCTAGGAGCCTGTCGGAGTAAGCCACCGGCTGCGGTCTGCGCTGACATCCGGCCGACGGCGTTGGCTTTCGCCGGATGTCCTCAACGTAGCACAGTGGCTACGTTTCCGGGCCTCCGGCTCAACCGCCTGGTCGACCGGCGCCAGCCCCAACCTCGCGTTCGCCGGTTACTCCGACAGGCTCCTTGCAGGACCTGAGCGTTCCGTACTACTTCAGCCGCAGGATGTGCACCTCCCCATCTCCGTACCTGCCAGCCAGCCCGTCGATTGTCCTGCCACCAAACTTCGCCGCCATATCATCGATCGTCTGCTGGTTGGGCAGCGCCCTGTCAGCCCCTGCCCGGCACTCCTCGATATTGCCCGCAATCATGATGATCATACGGTCGGGTCCTAGATACTTCTGGGCGACCCGGGTGATGTCATCAAGGGTAACAGCGGCATACCGCTCCTCGTAGGTGTCGTAGTAATCCATCGGACGGCCATTGAATTCCAGGGTAGCGAAGTTGCGCAGGATTCTGGAGATGGAGGAGAATTGGGCCGGGAAGGCGCTGATCCTGGCCGCGCGGGCGAACTCGAGATCCTCCACACTGACCGGCTCGGTACGGATCTTCTCGATCTCATTCAGCATCAACTGCGCGGCGAAGACAACGGTTGAGTTCTTCGTCTGGCAACTGGCCGTGAACGTTCCCGGGTAGAGGGTGCCTCCTGAGAAACGTGATCCGGTTGAATAGGCCAGCCCATTGTCAGATCGGACAATCTTGGTGATCCGCGATGAGAACGATCCTCCTCCCAGGATGTAATTCATGAGATCGATTGCCGGATAATCGGGGTCGTCCTGCATCAACCCGAGATGTCCGATCTGGATGACTCCCTGGTTGGGGATTACTTCCGGTTCGATCATGTAGACGCCGCCCGGAGCGGCCTGCTCCACATCGGGAGCCCGGGGGGCCGCCTTCTCGACGTCTGCCCACTTTCCGAAAGTCTCTTCCAGCTTTACCAGAATCTGGTCGCGATCAAAATCACCAGAAACAATCAGGATCGCGTTGGTGGCGCCCCAGTACTTCCGGTGCCAGTTGATGAGGTCACGGCGGACAATTCCGTTGACGATCGTCTCTGTCTGCCGGGCGGTGATCGGTGAGTTCTCACCGTAGACCAGTTCACTGAAGGCCCGACGACCGACCGTGGAGACGTTCTTGTTCCGGTTCTCGATGCCGACGAGAGCACTCTCCTTTGCCCGGCGGAGCTTATCCTCGGGGAAAGCCGGATTGGTGAGGATGTCCATCCAGAGTTCCAGGCCTTCATCCACATCACGCTGATGGACGGAGAGACTCGTAGCTGAGACCGATCCCGCCAGAAAGTCCATCCGTTCGTCAATCTCCTCGCCGGTCATCGTAGTGGTCCCGCCGTTACGCATGATACGGGAGGTCAGTGAGGCGACTCCCAACTTGTCAGTCGGCTCCAGGAAGGGACCGGTCTTCATCATCAATGAGGCGTTGAACCACGGAATCTCATGGTCCTCGGCTATATAGATTACCAATCCGTTGGAGAGCTGCGTGCGATAATCAGCCGGATCAGGCGGTGAGAACACGAGGGGTTCGTAGGTGAAGTCTTCAGGCCGTGGTCCGTCACCTCGCCCGCCGGAACATGCGGCCATTACTGCCAATGCGAGTAACAGGGTCAGCGTGGCTATCCTCTGAGAACATGATATCCGTCTGGATCCTGTCTGCGAGAACATGTTCACTATCATCGACATTGCTCTGTCCTTCTCTCTGTCAGGTTCAGGGGACGATTATCGTTCACGTTCCAGAATTCCAGTAACGCTGTTACCCCTGGTCAGGTACTTCTGAGCGACCCGCATGAGGTCTTCTGGAGTGACTGCCATACGCTGCTGGTACTGCTCCTCGATGAATTCCCATTCGAAGGCAGTTTCCATTCGTGCCAGTGAGCCGGCGATTCCCGTTCCACTCAGGCTACGCAGAAAACTAGCCTCAATGCGGTTCTTCACCTTTTGCAGCAGGTCGGGATCAGAGGCTTGAGTCCTGGCCTCCTCGACAAACCCCCACAGCTCGTTTTCAATCTGCCCGGGAGTCACCACCATCCGATTGCGGACCTCCTTGATCGTGGCGCTTATGGAGAAGGAGCCGTCGTACATCGAGTTGGAGGCCCTGGCCGATACCCGGGTGGCGTGTTCGTTCTCAAGAACCATCGCGATGTACATCGCACCAGTTCGTGAACTCATAACCTGACCCAGCATGTAGAGGGGGGCCAGATCGTCATGCCAGAGCGGGGGAATATGGAACATGATCTGAACCGACGGATTGGTCGCGGCTCGACCGTATACCCGCTTCTCGATGTAGGGTGGCTCGAAATTGGGACTGACCGTCCGGCGGTAGTATTCAGGAGAGGGTTCTTCAGTCCGCACCCGCGGAGATCTGCCCTGCGCTTCGATGTGGCCGAAGTACTTCTCAACCAGCGGCATGATCTCCTCGACCTCCAGATCGCCCACCATCACCAGGGTGGCATTATCGGGGCGGTAGAACTTGACGCGATACTCGATCATGTCCTGCCGGTTGATTTTTCTCAGATCTGACATCCATCCGACGACCGACCACTGATAGGGGCTGGCGGCATAGAAGGTGGCGTTGAGCTGTTCCCGGAAGAAATACCCCGGACGGTTCTCACTCATCCGGCGCTCTTCCATGATCACATCGCGCTCCGCGTAAAATTCCCTGAACACGGGATTGACCATGCGGTCCGCTTCGAGGGCGAGGAAGAGTTCGATCTTGTTCTTCGGAAGCGTGACGTAATACTGGGTCATCTCCTTGCCTGTGGAGGCATTGATACCCGTCCCGCCGGCTTCCTGGTAGGCGCCCCACAGCTCCTCGCCGAGCATGGTCTCTTCCCGTTGCTGGTTGATGAGTTCGGAGACCTGTGCTTTCCATTCGATGATCTGTTCCTCGTCACGGTTCCTGACCTTCAGTTCCTCTTCGAAGATCTTCGCCATGACCTCATCGATCTGACGCATGATCTCCTGGTCCCGGTCGAGCATCCCGGGCTTGACACCCATCGAGTGGCTACCCTTGAACATTTCATGCTCGAGAAAATGGGAGATACCGGTGATGCCGGGCCGTTCGTTGACCGAGCCCACGCGGTAGGCGAGGATGCATCTGATCAGTGGTGCCTGCGGCCGTCTGACCATCAGGACCGTCAGGCCGTTGTCGAGCACCCGTTCGGTGACATGATCGGTGAGTCGCAGGTCCTGGGCGTTCGCGGGTGCTGCAGAGACAGTAATCCCCATCAACACAACCAGCATCACGACCAATCGTGAGAATCGCGGCATATTCATGTGACGCTCCGGAGCTGAAATAGAAACAATTTAGGAACCTCGTGACGAAGGTATCCTATTGACACGCAGACCTTCAAGTTCCTTCAGTGGTATGGTAATGAGCGATTTCCCCATCTGAATCCTCTCTGCTATACTCAACCCTTCTTTTTGCCGCCTGCCTCAAGGGAGGATCGAATATGCTACGTATGTTGAGGAGTAATCCGCAGTCAATCGTCCCCATCATGCTTCTGGTGTTCGCCGTGAGCCACGGGAACGTCTCGGCTCAGACGATCGACGAAACCATCCTGAAATCGTTCAGCTGGCGGAATATCGGACCGGCCAACATGGGGGGGCGGACCGTCGATATCGAGGGGATCGATAGCAATCCGAAGATCATCTACGCCGGCACCGCTACCAGCGGAATCTGGAAAACGGTCAACGCGGGTACCACCTGGGAACCGATCTTCGATGATCAGCCGGTCGTCTCGATAGGCGATCTGGCGGTCTCGCGGAGTGATCCCGATATCATTTTCGCCGGCACCGGAGAGGCCAACGGCAGGAACAGCTCTCCGTGGGGTGGGGGTGTCTACAAATCGACCGACGCGGGGGCTTCGTGGAAATTCACAGGGCTGAAAGACACCCATCACATCGGTCGGGTGCTCATCGATCCGAATGATCCCGATATCGTCTATGTGGCGGCGGTCGGTCACCTCTGGGCCACCAATCCCGAGCGGGGGGTGTTCAAGTCGACCGACGGCGGCGCGACGTGGGAGAAGGTGCTCTTCATCAGCAATGAGACCGGCGTGACCGACCTGGTCATGGATCCTGCCGACAGTCGGAGGCTGGTCGCCGCGGCGTATGAGCGTCAGCGGGACGCCTTCTCGGGGGGCAACCCCGTAAAGATGACCGGTCCCGGATCAGGGATCTACATCACCGATGACGCGGGCGCGACGTGGCGGAGAGTCACCGAGGGGCTTCCCGAAGTGGATATGGGACGGATCGGACTCAGTGCCTCCCGGAGTCGACCGGGCCACGTCTACGCGATCATCCAGACCGAATCTCAGGGTGGCAGGGGATTCGGGAGCGGCGGTCAGGAACAGGAGGCTGTATCCGAGATCGACCGCGGCGGTATTTTCAAGTCGACCGACTACGGCGCGAGCTGGCATCAGCAGAGCACCTACAACAGCCGTCCCTTCTACTACAGTCAGATCCGGGTCGACCCGAACGACGACGACATCATCTGGATCGGCGGCACGGCGATGGGATACACCGAGGATGGCGGTGTGACCGTGATCTCGGGCGCCCGGGTCAGCGGCCCTACCCACATTGACTATCACTGCGCCTGGATCGATCCGAACGATTCCGATCATGTCGTCTTCGGCAGTGACGGCGGCATCAACATCACCTGGGACCACGGCCGGACCTGGGACCTCTGCATGCAGATGCCGATGGCCCAGTTCTACGCCATCACCGCCGACATGCGCAAACCTTACTACGTCTACGGCGGTCTCCAGGACAACGGATCGTGGGGTGGACCGAGTCGGACGCGGTCGCAGTACGGTATCCGGAACGAGGACTGGTACATGTTGAGCTGGGGGGACGGGTTCTACGCCCAGGTGGAGCCGACCGATTTCAACATCGTCTACACCGAGAGTCAGAACGGGAACGTGGGTCGGGTCGATCTGAGAACAGGCCGGCGTCGCGGCATCAGGCCCTCCACCGGCAACGTCACCAATCTGAAACAGTACTATCCCGACACCGAGGGTCAACCGGGAGCGAGCCGGGTACGGTTCCGCTTCGATTGGAACTCGCCGCTGATGATCTCCCAGCACAATCCGACGACGATCTACTTTGGCGGTAACCATCTCTTCAAATCGGTGGATCGGGGTGATCACTGGATGATTGTCAGTCCAGACATGACACTGGCCGCCTCGAAGAACGATAACAAGCCACGCGCTATCGTCTCGATCGATGAATCTTCACTGAATTCCGATGTTCTCTGGGTCGGCTCAAATGACGGCAACGTCTGGGTTACCCGGGACGGCGGTGCGAACTGGACACAGCTCAATAACAACATCCCCGGCGCTCCCCGGGAGTACTGGGTCAAGCGCCTCGAGGCCTCAAACCATGTTGAAGGGAGAGCCTACCTGGTCTTCGACGGCCACCGGAACGACGATATCGATCCATACATTTTCGTCACTGAGGACTACGGCGAGACCTGGAAGAAGATCTCGAACAATCTCCCTGAGGGTTCTGTATATGTGGTTCGCGAGGATTACCACAACCCGGACCTGCTCTTTGCGGGTACCTCGTACGCAGTCTTCATCTCGCTTGACCGGGGAGGCAACTGGACGCGTTTCATGAACGACATGCCTTCCGCACCGGTCCACGATCTCTACATCCACCCGAGGGACGGTGACCTGATCGCCGGCACGCACGGACGGGGCGCCTGGATCGCCGACAACATCACCGCGCTCCAGCAGTTCACTGCGGATGTCCGGCAGAAAGGCGCTCATCTCTTCGATGTTCGTCCCTCGGTCATATGGGCGCGACCGAGCGGACAGTACCCCTACCAGACCGACAAGGAGTTCAGGGGGCCGAATCCGCCGAACGGACCGTTCATCAGCTACTACCTGAGCGGTACCCCGGCCTCGGGCGAGATGAGAATCAGTGACATCACCGGGGATCTGGTCCGGACGGTGCAGGTCGATGAAGGTGCGGGACTCCACACCTTTCAGTGGGACCGGCGTTTTGATCCGAGCCCACAGCAGATCGAGCTCTTCATCACATCGACGCGCTCGGAACTCGACCGGCTGGCAGGACGGGTGACCGAACAGCAGCAGGAACAGATAGAGGAGCTGAGGGGACAGCTGGCCGAGGCCGGCACAGATCTGGGTGCACTGCGAGCCTTCCAGGGCCGATTCGCCACGGTGGTGCGGAGACTGGGCGGCCGGCCACGCGGCACTCTCTCAGGCCCGACCGCGGAGGCAGGTACCTACCTGGTGATGCTGGTCGTGGATGGTGAATCGATGTCGACAACACTGGTCATCGAGGAGGACAGGCCAGGGTACATCGTCAGGAAGTAGGCACTCGGGTCGGAGAATCGAAGGGGGTATAGCATGAAGATGGTGTTACGGACACTGTTCGGTATGGCACCCGCAGTTGTCATTGCAGTGATGGCCGGCGGTGTCTTCCCGGTGTCGGCATCGGCCCAGCAGTACCTCGATGACTCCGGAAGGATACAGGTCGTCGTCATCGCCGATCCCTATTCCGACTCACGGACCGGCCCCGAGCTGCTTCAGGGTCCGGAGATACTCCTCAACGGCGGGCTCCTCGATCTGCTGGCTGGGGTCGGTTGCGAAGTCGTGAGTTCGACGACGGTGCGGATGCCGGCCGGACTGGAGCGGGAATACGGGGAGTGGAACCGGGCCTCGCTCACGAATCGGACAATGGGCCGCATGATCTACGAGCACGATTTGGACGAGTGTTTCATCATCGGCCTTCTCTCCGGCAGCAAATCGCTGGTGGGCATGCTCGCGGGACTCCAGCATCTGGGACCGGATCGTGAGCCGCTGAAAGACAGCAGAGGCCGGGACATCCTCGGACTGCCCCGCCAGGGTGAGAGCAGGCCGCTGAAGGTGGGGCTGGTCTGGATCGACTCGAAGGGGGCCTTCAACACCCCTGATACCACTATTGAAGGTGATATGGGTGGTATGAATGTGGCCGTGGCCGCCGGGCTGTGCAATGCGACCCTGCGCCTGCAGGCCGGCCTCGATCCGCCGCTCTCGACAAAACATATCGTCATGGCCGGTGTGCGGGATACGAACCCGTATGAAGAACTGAACATCGATAATTCATTCATCGAGAGGATTTCGGTCGATGAGATGCAGGCCCGCTCAGGAGCGATCGGCCGGCAAATGCGAAGGCTGAGCAACGCCGTCGATGTCATCTATGTGCATGTGGATCTCAGTGTGCTCGATCCTGCCTTGATGCCGGGTGTTTCCCTGATGCCGGGTGGGCTTTCGAGCAGGGAGCTGGCACTCTGCCTGCAGGAGATGTTCGCCTGGAGTAAAACTGCCGCCATCGGAATCGCCGGCTTCCCCGATGATGCCGGGGAGACATCGCTGGCAACGGCTTATCGGCTGATCGAAGCTGCCATGGCGGGTGTACGGATGAGAGGAGCAGATCATGAGCAGGATTAAGCGGACCGCTTCCGGGTTACTGATCGGCCTGCTTGTGACACTGCCGCAGGTTATCGATGCCCAGGAATACCGCGAGGGAAGGACGGTGGCTGTCTCCATCGTCCGGAACCCGTTCGGCGCATCCGAGAGCATCCTGGCCGAGGGCCTTGTCGACCGGATCACCGCACTGGGCGGTGAGATAGCACTCAATAAGACATTTACCCTCACTCCGGAGGAAGAATCATTCCGGGGATGGGCGAGATCGGCCCTGGTCAGCAGACACCTGGCCGATCTGATCTCTGAGCACGGGAAGAACGAATACTTCACGGTCGCGCTGCTCGGCAGCTGCACCGACCTGCCGGGAATCCTGGCAGGGCTCCAGCATATGGGGCCGGGGCAGGAGGAGGAGGTCTACCACCTTGCGGCGAATATCCCGAACCGGGTCGGCCTGATCTATTTCGATGCCCATGCCGACATCAACACTCCGGAAACGACCCTCAGCGGCATGTACGGCGGGATGGATGTCGCCCTGGCGGCGGGTCTCTATAATGACAGCAATCGGCTGATCACCAGCCTCGATCCGCCCCTGCCGCCCAGTTACATCGTGCTGGGAGATGTGCGCGATACCGACCCCCGGGAGCAGGAACTCATCGAGCGGCTGGAGATCGAGATCATCTCCACCGATGACATCCGGGATCTCACCATCAATGTCCGGGAACAGATGGATCGCCTGAGTGAGCTGACCGATGTGATCTACATCCACATCGATATGGATGTTCTCGCGCCTGAGGAGGTGCTGGGGCACAACCTGACGGCTCCGGATGGTCCGACGAGCAGGGAGCTGGCAGCCTGTCTCGAACTGATATTCACCTGGCCCAGCGTGGCCGCGATCGGCATTGCCTCAACCCCCTACGGGCCGAGGGACCCCGATCATCTCTCCCGACAGGCCGCCATCCGGTTGATCGAGGGGGCTATAAAAGGAGTACTGAAGCGGGATTGATTTCGATATCCGGTTGACGTCGCAAGCGGGATCCCGTATTATTTGTCTGTAAATCAGAATATCAGATAATCAGAATAGCAGGGCATACCATGTCAGAAAAGGAAACAACTCGCGTTGGTAAGAGGGGTACAGTGGTTATTCCTGCCAGATTCAGGAAGCTCTACGGCATCGAAGATGGTTCCATGATGGTTGCCGAGGCGACTGAGGACGGGATACTCCTCCGGCCCGCGGCGGTTGTTCCCATGGAATCCTATACCTCGGAGAGAGTAGCGGAATTTCTGCTCAATACGGCAGTTGATGAGGCCGACTATGAACAGGCAGTACGGAAGGTCCGTGAAATGGGGCTGGATCCGGACGAGATCGATCATATCAGACCGTAGGGGACCCGGGACTTGGACCGGTTGTTTCTTGACGCCAACATACTGTTCTCTGCTGCGTACCGACCCGGATCAGGTCTTTGCCGGTTATGGCATCTCGATACTGTGGAACTCTTCACTTCCGACCATGCAATCACAGAAGCGAATCGAAACCTTCAGAAGTATGATCCCCATTGCCTCCCGGATCTGAACGATCTGATCAGGGATCTGATCATCGTGAAGCACACTGAAACCCGGGAGGAGGACCCCGACCTCCTGTTACTGCCTGATAACGACCAACCGATATTGAAGGCAGCGATGGCGGCAGGTGCAACGCACCTGATCACGGGGGACAAACGTCATTTCGGCCAATGGTTCGGAAAGCGTGTGAAGGGGATCATTGTCCAAACACCCGGGGGTTATCTGCGGGATCAGAAAGTAATGTAAATTCCCATGATTTCCATGGGGCAGTTTCTACCCCTCGGGGCGGAACCGCTTCCCGAATCGCAGTATAAGGGTCTCGACTCTGTCGTCGGGGTAGAGGGTCAGGATATAGAGCCGGTCGTTCTCGCCGGCCTCCACGAACGGCGGCCCCGGTTCTCCGCCCAGCAGGCGCACCAGTTCCGGGGTCGTGTTGCTGTGACCGCTTACCACGTGCCTCCCCGGCAGCCGCTTCAACAGTTCCGCTTTCACCACCAGGTTCCTCGGATCATAGACCGTGACGGGCAACTCGAGCCGTTCGGCCAGGGGTACGACCGTATCACGGGTGCGCTGGTAATCGGTGCTGTGGATCGCCGTGATCCCGGCATCCTCGAGCATGTCTGCCAGAGTGGCTGCCCGCTCATGTCCCTCAGCAGTGAGCTCGGGGTCTGCGCTGCCGTCCTGTACCTTCTCGGCATGGCGCACCAGGAAAATGGTGGTTACGGAAGAGTCTTCCTGGGCCGGTACTGTCTGTCGGGGAATCAACACGATGGCGCTGATCAGAATGGCGATCGTCAGCAGGGATAACCGCTCTGGTCGCCAGTTCCGCATGGTGCGCATGATGAGGTCACCTTTCAAAGGTGGTGCTTTACGGTGGAGCTATTCCCTCCTCATGCAGATCACCGGATCCATCCGCGCGGCCCGCAGGGCAGGGAAGAAGGTCGAGACAGCATCTATGAGGATAATAAGAATCGTCACCGAACCAAGTGTCAGTGGATCGGTGGGTGAAACCTCATGGAGCTGGCTCCGTATCGTCCCGGTCAGGAGGAGTGTCCCGATCAGCCCCGCGGCAGTGCCTGTCACTGCCAGGATCATACCATGTCTCAACACCATCCTGATCAGGTCTACGCGACCGGCACCGCACGCCATCCGGATACCGATCTCCCGGGTTTTCTCACCGACCATCTCCGACATGACCCCGTAGATGCCGAGGGCGACGAGTATCATCACAATGTCTACGAAAGGGAATGCGTCAGAGCTGCATGTTTTCCCTGCAATGTCTGGAAAATTGATCCAGAGTCCCGATCGGGACTCCGGTGACAGCAACTACAAAGGTATCGGAGGTGGACTCGATCGGTGGATCGTTCAGCGCTCCACGACGGTCAGTTCACCCGTCAGATCGATTCCCTCGCCTGAAATCCGCACGGCATAGGTGCCCGCCCTGATGAAAATGCGGTCCCGCCAGAAGTAGGCATCCTGCCCTTCCACCCGGGCAGTGATCAGGTCCCACCGGATCTGATTGAAGCCCCGGCGACCATCATGACCGGTCGACCAGAGTGTCCGGTCGTTCTCATCGATCACACTCACGGTGACAGTCGCGTCATCCGTCAGGAAGAACGTGATGGGGACCTTCTCCATGGTGCTGTACCGGGGGTCACGGTGGGTGTCGTTGATCCATGGCAGCCGGGCCTCCGCAGTGTCGAAGAGGATGTTCTCCCGCGGCGCTCCCTCTCGAAAGGCCTCATGCAGGGGCTTCAGGTTCGTCCGGTAGATGCCCCGGCCATGGGTGCCGGCCACCAGGTCCATCTCCCGTTCCTGGATAACCAGGTCGGAGACCGCGGCGGCGGGGAGGTCACCGAGGAGAGACCAGCTCACACCACGGTCGATGGAGATGTAGACCCCGCGGTACATACCAGCGAAAAGGATGTCTTCATTTACCGGGTCTTCCAGGATGCAGTAGGCCACTTCATCAGGCAGGTCTCCCATGATCGATCGCCAGGTTTCTCCGTAATCCTCCGATACGTAGAGATAGCCCCTGAGATCGTCATCGTTGATACCGGTTACCGAGATATAGACCCGGGAGAGACTGAAGCGGGAGGGGGAGATGCTCCGGATGTACCGGTTCGGCAGTCCGGCAGAGTGTTCGGTCCACTCCCCGCCGTCGTTCTTCGTGACCCAGAACGCTCCCTTATCGGTCCCAACATAGAGCAGGCCCGCCTGCAGATGGGACTCGGCCACCGCGCCGGCCGCGACCGAGCGTCGTTCCGGATCGGACGGGTCTGCCAGATCGGGACTGATGCACTCCCACGAGTCTCCGCGATCGACACTCTTGAAGAGGTAGTTGCCGCCGTGATAGAGCGTCGTGGGGTCGTGCGGTGAAATGATGTAGGGCGCGATGAAGTTGTAGTTCAGTTCACGGTCGTCGTCCCTCGGGAAACGCGGCCTGATCCCTACCGATCGGTCGGCCGCCATGTCCTTACGCCGCACTCCGCCGTTCTGGCTGGAGAAGTAGACGATATTCGGATCCACCGGATCGGGGATGGTGTAGCAGCCGTCTCCGCCCGACCAGGCGTCGAGCCAGACGTACTTCCAGCCGTCGGGGTACTTCGGCCGCCACTCGTGGGACGGCCCCATGACCGATGAGTCGTCCTGGGTTCCGCCGTAGACCAGGTAGGGGTCCTGGTTGTCGACCGCGATGTCGTAGAACTCCCCGGCCGGGATGTTGTTGTAGTGCATCCACGAACCGGCCCGGTCGTAACTGACGAAGAAGCCGCCGTCGTTGCCCAGAAAGAGTCGATCGGGATTCAGTGGATCGATCCACATCTCGCAGTTGTCGAGATGGATCATGTCCGACGGATTCGGGAAGAGGTGGTAGACCTCACCGCCGATCAGGCGGAAGGTCTTCCCTCCGTCGCTGCTCCGGGCTGTCTGGACACCGAGGGCATAGATCTCTTCATCGTCCTGCGGATTCACATAACAGTCGGTGAAGTACCAGCCGATGCTGCCGAGCATCAGCAGTTCCTCCTCGTGGGTCCGGCCCCAGGTCGCGCCGCCGTCGAGAGTGCGATAGACCTCGGCCTTTCCTTCTCTACGTCCTTCACGGTTCAGATTGTCGACGAGGGCGTAGACCTTGTCGGGATCGGTCCACGAGACCGCCAGGCCGATCCGTCCGGTGCGTGGCCCGTCGGGGAAGCCTCCCCGGGCCCTGGTGAATGTCGAACCGCCATCAGAGCTGTACCAGACCCCGCTCTCAGGACCCGCCACGCCGGGATTATTCTCCCACATCGAGACGTAAACCCGGCTGGGATCCGACCGCGCGATCACCACGTCGTTCGCTCCGGTCCGCTCGTTCACGTACAGTACATGCTCCCAGGTCGCGCCGCCGTCGACCGTCCGGTAGAGTCCCCGATTCGGATTGGTGGACCAGAAGTGACCCTGCACGGCCACGAAGGCGATATCGGGATTGTGCGGATGCACCGCGATCTCGCCGATATGGTATGAATCGGGAAGTCCCACGTTCCGCCAGGTCTCCCCGGCATCATCGGAGCGGAACACCCCGGTACCCGGCATGGTGAAGTTCCGTGCCTTCTTGAGGCTCTCACCCGAACCGAGCCAGATGACATTCGGGTCAGAGGGTGCGAGCGCGATATCGCCAATGCCGAGAGCCGACTGGTCCTCGAAGATCGGCCTCCACGAGAGACCATGGTTGGTGGTCTTCCAGAGATTGCCCGATCCGAAGGCCACGTACATGGTCGCCGGTGAAAAGGGATCACCCTGTACAGCCTCGACCCGTGCGGAATTCATCACCGGGCCGAGCTGCACCCACTGGAGTCCGAACTCCGAGGTATCCCGCATGCCCTGATACTGTTCGAACGAGTCGAGCAGGGGACTCCGTGCCTCCTGGGCCTCGATACCCGGCTGTGCATTGAGTACGATGGTCAGAACGATCGCGCAGAGCGACTGTCTCATCGGAGTTCCCCTTTTCGAAGTAGATAGAGACCGACAGTGCCGCCCGAGACGACCTTCATCTCCTCGATCGACATCCCGTGTTCCTCAACGAGCGGGACCATGCCCTGCCGGGCGAGGAATACCCGGGAGTTCCTGAAGTGGTCGCGCCCGGCCATGAACTCCGCAGTGGTGATGGCCGCGTTCCACACACGCCCTTTCAATCCCCGGAACGGGCCGGGATGGAAATCGATGATCATCATGCGGCCGCCCTGCTTCATGACACGCTTCATCTGCTCCAGAATAGTCGATCGTGTCTCCGGCAGGAGTTCGTGCAGGAAGAGAGATGCGAGAACGATGTTGAAGGCGCCATCCTCGAACGGCATCTCCGAGGCATCCTCAAGCCGGAGATCAGCTTCACTGCCGAGCCGCTTTCTGGCGATCGCGAGCATTGCCGGCGAGAGGTCAATCCCCGTGACCCGGCAGCCGGCCCGGGCATATTCCTCCAGGTGCATTCCGGTTCCGCATCCGACATCGAGGACGCTCGCTCCTTCACACGGCGGGAGCATTGACATCGCTATCGATCTCAGTCCCCGGTTGAAGGATCCTATTACCGGATCGTAGAGCCGCGCCAGCCAGCTGTAATGATCCCCGGCCATCAGCATCCACCCTCCATTCCTAAACCATGTGCCTGCGCTTGCAGCAGATCTGGTGTGTCCTCACACCGGCTCCATGGTAGAAGGCGGCTTCGTGGCGATGTTGTAGGTTACGCTCACAACACCCGGAACCTCGTTGACCAGCCTTTCAGAGAGGCCCGTCAGCACCTCGAACGGCACCTGGGTCGGAGTGCCGACCCGGGCGTCTATGCTGTCCCAGCACCGGATCTCGATCTGGAAGCCGAACTCACGGTTCCCGTCGCGCATCCCCGTTACCCGATCCTCGTGCAGGATGGCGAGTTTCAGGAATGCGGTGACGTCGGAGAGTTCCTCTTCGGTAATTGAGGTGGCGTGCCGCACGAGTTCGATTTTTTCCGGTGTCACCTCGCCGATCACCCGGGCCGAGAGGGCGGGGCCGGGGAAGGGCATGCGGTTCCAGGTCGATTCGGGCAGGCCCAGGGCCTCGGCCACCTTCCGGACGCCGTCTTTGCGGATCTGCACCAGCGGTTCGATGATCTTGTATCCGAATGCCTCCTGCGTATCGATCCCCAGCTGCTCGAAGACGTTATGCTGCCGCTTGATCCCGGCGACCGTCTCGTCCACATCGGTGAGTATCGTGCCCTGCATGAGATACTTTGCGCCGCTCTCTCTTACCAACCGACCGAAGACCTCCTTGTAGAAGGTCTGGGTGATGGCCTCCCGTTTCTCTTCGGGATCGGCGACACCCTTGAGTGCTTCAAAGAACTCCTCTCTGGCATCGATGAGTTCAACATGCACTCCGAGTCCGGCAAAGAGGGAAATGACCTGTTCCGGCTCGTCCTTCCGCATCAGGCCGTTCTCGACGAAGTAGGTCTTGCAGTTCTCGCCGATCGCCGCGTGTCCCAGCATGGTGACCGCCGAGGAATCTACACCTCCCGACAGGGCGTTGATCGCCAGGCCGTCTCCCACCGTGCTCGCAATATTTCTGACCTGATCCTCGATGAATACTGCCGGGTCCAGGTCCTCGATACGGATCTCTTCGATCATGGTTCGCTCTCTCCAGGCTGGCTGTTAACAGGATCTGCCGCGAGTGTAACAGGTGGTCTGAACAGGAGCAAAGGTACCCTTAACCTGACACAGGATTGCTTCCTCAAGATCCGGACCTGGCTCGGGATCGTTGCCGCTGAACTGGATGCATAAACTTGACAAATAAACACCCAGGGTGAATGATTCAATGAAAGAAAATGGGGTGCCCGCCAGTGTGGGCTGAGATCATACCCTCAGGACCCGATCCGGGTAATGCCGGCGTGGGGAAACGGTCACAAGATCATCAACTTGCAGGCTAGCCGCTTTCCCATTGGGAAAGCGGTTTTTCATGGTGAAAAGCCTTACCGAAAGACAAAAAGAGATCTACTCCCGGAACATTCTGGTCCCCGAGATCGGCAAAACCGGGCAGGAGAAGCTGCAGAACAGTCGGGTGCTGGTGGTTGGCGCCGGGGGGTTAGGCAGCCCGGCACTGCTGTACCTGGCCGCCAACGGGGTGGGTGAGATAGGTATTGCCGATCATGACCGGGTGGAGCTATCGAACCTCCAGCGGCAGATCGTCCACGGAGTGGACGACATCGGCCGGCCCAAGGTGGAATCGGCGGCCGAGACCATTCGGCGGCAGTGGCCGGAAACCGGGATCATCATGCACCCAGAGCGCATCGATGAAGGGAGCAGTCTCCTGGTCGTGGACGACTACGACTTCGTCATCGAGGCCACCGACAGCTTCCGGTCAAAGTTTGCGGTGAACGACTTGTGCGTACGGGCCCGAAAGCCCCTGTCCACCGCTGGTATCCTCGGCATGTACGGCCAGACCATGACGGTGTTGCCCGGCCGGAGCTCCTGCTACCGATGCGTTTTCAAGGAGGAACCGAAGGAGGGGCAGGTGCCCACAACCGCCGAGGAAGGAGTGTTGGGTTCTGTTCCTGGCGTTATCGGGGCTATCCAGGCTACCGAGGCGATTAAGTTCATCACCGGGGCCGGGGAGTTGCTCACTGACAAACTGCTCACTTTTAACGCCCTGAATATGGTATTCCGCAAGGTGCCGCTGCCAAAGGAGAAACGATGCGACCTGTGCAATGCAATGTATGGAAATGGAGAATAATATGAGCGACCGGCTCCAGATAGCCAACAGGACCTTTAATTCGCGACTGCTCATGGGCACCGGGAAGTTCCCGTCACCACAGGCCATGGTGGAGGCAATCGAGGCGTCAGGAACTGACATCGTCACGGTGGCGCTTCGTCGGGTGGACCTTGATGACCCGGGCGACAGTATCATGTCCCACATCGATACCGAAAAATACCTGCTCCTGCCTAACACTTCCGGAGCCAGGGACGCCGAAGAGGCTATACGGCTGGCCCGCCTGGCGAGGGCCGCCGGCTGCGAACCGTGGGTCAAGCTGGAGATCACTCCGGAACCCCACTACCTGCTTCCCGACCCGGTGGAAACGCTTAAAGCTGCCGAGGTCCTGATAAAGGATGGATTTACAGTACTGCCATATATCCAAGCAGATCCCATCCTGGCCAAACGCCTGGAGGATATCGGTGCCGCCGCTGTGATGCCGCTGGGTTCACCCATAGGCTCGAACCGGGGCATCCGAACCCGTGATGCCATCGAAATCATCATCAGGAACGCCACGGTACCGGTGGTGGTGGACGCCGGGCTGGGAGCGCCCTCCCACGCCGCCGAAGCCATGGAGATAGGGGCTGACGCAGTGTTGGTCAACACTGCCATCGCCGTGGCTGGCGATCCGGCGGCCATGGCGACAGCGTTTAAGATAGGAACAAAGGCCGGACGACAAGCATACCTGGCCGGCCTGGGCCGCAAGAGTGACAAGGCCGAGGCGTCGAGCCCGCTTACCGGTTTCTTGAGGGACTGAGCTTGAGTTTCTCTAAAACCATTGAACGTCACCCGTGGGATGACATCCGTTCCCGCATCGGGGGGCGCACCGAACAGCAGGTGGCAAGGGTCCTTGGGGTGCAGTACCTGGACCTTGATGGGTTCATCAGCCTCATCTCCCCGGCTGCCGAGCTGTTTTTGGAGGAGATGGCCCAGGCCTCCCACGTCCTAACCACCCAGCGGTTCGGACGTACCATCGGGTTGTACGCGCCACTCTATCTCTCCTCCACCTGCTCCAACGCCTGCGTTTACTGCTCCTACAACGTACATAACCCGGTGGAGCGGATCACCCTCACGCCGAACGAGGCGAAAGAGGAAGCCCACTACCTCCGCGACCAGGGATTCCGGCACATCCTGCTGGTCGCAGGCGAGGATCACCGCACCGTTTCCCTGGAATACATATCGGAGGTGGCTGACTGCCTGCGACCCATGTTCGACTCTATCTCCATCGAGCTATCTCCGATGGAAACAGAAGATTATAAACGGCTCATCGAGAAGGGGATCGACGGGCTCATCGTCTACCAGGAGACCTACGACCCGGGCACTTACGGCGAAGTCCACCCCTCAGGGAAAAAGCGGGATTACCGGTATCGCCTTGATACACCGGAGCGGGGTGGGGCCGCCGGTTTCCGCCGGGTGGGGATCGGGGCACTTCTGGGGCTTTCCGAGTGGCGCACAGAAACGGTGTACCTGGCGCTTCACGCTCGATACCTCATGCGTCAATTCTGGAAGTCCCACATAACCATATCGTTCCCGCGCCTGCGCCCGGCGGTGGGCGGCTACCAGCCGTCGCACCCCATCTCCAATCGGAACCTGGTCCAGATGATCTGCGCCCTGCGCCTGTTTTTACCCGACGCCGGGCTAATCCTGTCTACCCGGGAATCGGCCGACCTTCGGGACAACCTCATGCCGCTGGGCATAACAACCATGAGCGCTGGATCAAGAACCAGTCCCGGCGGCTATACTCACACGGCCAACGCCACCGGGCAGTTCGAGATCGCTGACCATCGGTCGCCGGCCCAGGTGGCAGAAAGTATTGCGAAGATGGGATACGAGCCGGTGTGGAAGGACTGGGACACGGCGTTCCTGAATGCCAAGTGAGGTGAAATATGAAGATCAAGGTAAACAGCAAGGAGATGGATGTTGCCCCCGGCACTACAGTGACTGGCCTGCTCGAGGAGCAGGGCGTCGACCCGAAAACGGTAGTGGTGGAATTAAACCTGGACATATCCAGGAGGGAGCAATGGGCGTCGCTCACCCTCTCCGATGGCGACTCAGTAGAGATCATCAGGTTGGTGAGCGGTGGGTGAGCCGAGAGCCCAGAGAGCCGAACGCTTCAGTCAGGTTGATCTATACCCTGTTATTTTCGAGAAGCTGTCTGCCGGCCGTTCCAATCTTGAAGTTCTGGACGGCATCATCGCCGGCGGGGCGAAGGTGGTCCAGCTGCGGGAAAAGGAGATGCCAGCCCGGGAGCTCTACCTGCTGGCTGACAAGTTCCGGGAAGTGACCGCCCGCGCCGGCGTCCTGCTGATAATAAACGACCGTGTGGACCTGGCGCTGGCGGTAGACGCCGACGGTGTACACCTGGGCCATAACGATCTACCCATATACGCCGCCCGCCGCATCGCCCCCGACCTGATATTGGGCGCATCGATTCACTCCCTGGATCAGGCACTTGCCGCCGAGAAGCAAGGCGCCGACTATATAAATGTAGGCCCCATATTCCCGACCCGGACCAAGGGCGACCTGTCTAAAATTCTGGGCCCAGAGGCCATCAGCGAGATCGGACCGCAGGTGAACATCCCGTTTACGGTCATGGGCGGGATAAATGGTGACAATCTCGACCAGGTCTTAGAGGCTGGGGCACGTAAGGTCGCGATGGTGACGGCGATCACTCAGGCCGACGACATAAGCGGAAAAGTCAAAGAATTAAGGGAACGAATGTCCCATTATCGAATATCGGTTTCATAATTTCAAATTTCAGATCACTATAATCCGGTAATAAGCAGAAAAGTTACCGTTATTTAGGATTTCCAACCCCCTGGTATGCGTGGTCTGTTCTTATATCAACACAAAGGTCACAAATGGCACAAAGGATTACGAGTGCTATCGTAAACAAGGCACTCTCCACTTAGATGTCCCTACTGCCTCCCGTAAGAATCTACTCCAAGTGAAGATGTATCTTCACACACCGTTTGCCCGTAGAATAGGGATACTATCGGCCGGGATATCAAGAGCGTGAGGGATTCATGACTGATCAACCTGACACATCATGTGAATTCAGCTCCCGGGATCTGATCCTGCGGCTTGATACAACACTGGTGTGTGATACCGGCGCGATAAACGCCCTCATCGATGAGATCATGGAAACCGTCACAGAGATGGGTTGCGCCGAAGGCAAGGAATTCCAGGTCCGACTGGCCCTTGAAGAAGCCCTGATCAACGCCATCGAGCACGGTTGCGGTGGTGATCCCACCAAGGAGATCCAGTGTTCAGTGTCGTGTGATGAGGAAAAGGGGATGCTGATCGTGGTCCGGGATCCGGGCCCGGGATTCGATCCTTCCTCGCTCCCCAGTCCGGTGGTTGGTGAAAACCTCTATAAAACCCATGGTCGCGGTATCTACCTCATCAATCAGCTGATGGATGAAGTCCGCTTCGAAAACGGGGGGACCGAGATCCATATGCGGATCGATTGACACAATCCGGGCAGGATCCATGTGCTCCTCTCCTGATGTCACTCACCCGGATTACCATCACACCATCATGATCAACAGATTATCCGGCATTGGCCTCCTCTTCCTCCTGACCATTCTCCCTGAGCCGGATGTTCAACGGAATATCACTGTCTATTCACCATTCAGTGAATCTGATCGACAAAGTTACGAGCAACTGGGGGATCGGGTTATCGGTCGGTATGGTGACTGGAGATCGAGCTACAGACCGGGCCATCTCCATGCCGGAGTCGATCTGAAGGGTGATTACGAAGAGACGGTTTATGCCATCGGGACGGGTACGGTGCTCAGTGTCTATGGCCGCTTCCCGAATCGCTCGGTCATCGTTGAACATCAGCAGGCTGACCTCTCCTGGTCATATGCGATATACGTTCACATCGAGGATATACAGGTCGAACGTGGTGACCGTGTCGACCACAATACGATTCTGGGCCGGCTATTCAGCGAAGATGAACTGGAACGATCGAATTTCGGGACCGCCAATCACCTGCATGTCGAGATCAGGAAGGATCTCCGGGACAACGGCAGGGCGAGCACCCACAGTATGACCCGAGCCGAACTGGACCGTCACTGCATGGATCCGCTTCCTTTCTTTCGGCGCGCTTTCAGCAGGGATATGCTGATACCCCTCTAATCGAATGTATTATCAAGTCGATCAGCTTCATTCATACTCAGGCAGTCAGAGACAGGGGCTCGATGGCATGGAGATGAACCAGGAATTCTGGGACGACTGTTTCAGGGAGAACCCGGAAAGCGTTCATGTACTCGACTTCGTAATCGAGGAGGAGATCAGGAATCTGAATCCCGGCCGGGCACTCGATCTTGGATGTGGAGCGGGATCGAACGCCCTGATGCTTGCTGAGAACGGTTGGTCGGTCACTGGATTGGACTGGTCGGAAGAAGCCGTCAGACTGGCAAATGAAGCAGCCGCCATGGGTAAGCTGGACGCGCACTTCGTCGCGGATGACATAACCTCCTGGAAACCCGCTGAGACCTTCGATCTGGTTATTACCACCTATGCTCTTCCCACCGGGGATGACGCCAGGCTCGCCCTGCGAACAGCAGTGTCAGCCCTCGCTGAGGGCGGCACTCTTCTGGTCGTCGAATGGGATGTCTCGATGCAGGAAGCATGGGGATTCGATGATGGCGATTTTCTGCCGGAGTCAGCCATGCTCGAAATCCTGTCAGATCTGATTATCGAGAGGGCTGAAGTACGTCGGATATCAGAGATGTTCAGCGATCCCGACGATTACCGGTATGAAGCTGGAAGAGAGGCGAATATCGCCTTCGTCCGGGCACGGAAAGGGATGTAACGGGAATCAGTACCGTCAGCGCTTCCTCTAACCCTGCTGCCGGCATGGTGTCAATTGCCTGTCTCTTCAACTTTGCACTCCCTATTGCCTCATGTAAAAATCTACACTCTGGCGTAATTGAGCGGTTGTTTATACACTCATCCGCAGGCAGTCACCGGGACGTCCTTTCATCCTTGCCGGGGAAACGATATGCGCCGCCACATTCCGAAACTGATTCCGATCACGCTCGTTCTGCTCACCCTGTCGATCATCACGACCGCTACGGTGGAAGCCCAGTCGCGCGCCTCGCGCCGGCAGGCCCGTGCCGAACAGGCGATGACGGTGAACCCCGCGTTCTTCACCGGGCTCTCTTATCGTCTGGTGGGGCCCTCCCGAGGCGGACGGAGCACTACGGTCACCGGTGTTCCCTCACAGCCCAACACCTTCTACATGGGGGAGGCGAGCGGAGGACTGTTCAAGACCACAGACGGGGGTGAGAGCTGGTTTCCGGTCACTGACGGCCAGGTTCCGCTCGGATCGACCGGATCGATCGCGGTCGCAGATTCAGATCCCAATGTAGTCTACCTCGGTACAGGATCTGATGGAGTGCGCAGTAACGTCTCCACCGGGCGCGGAGTGTACCGGAGCAACGATGGCGGGGAAACATGGTCATTCGCCGGACTGTACGACGTGGGACAGATCGGCGCGGTCCGGATTCACCCGACCGATCCTGACATCGTCTGGGTGGCGGCCGGAGGGGATATTTTCAAACCGAATCCTGAGCGAGGTGTCTATAAGACTACCGACGGCGGTCAAACGTGGGATCATGTGCTGGCCCACTCCGACAGCATCGGCTGTATGGACGTCGAGATACGGCCTGACAATCCCGATGTGGTTTACGCCTGGATGTCTCGGCTTGAGCGCAAACCGTGGACCATCATCAGCGGCTCAACGGTCGGCGGGTTCTACCGGAGCACTGATGGCGGGGAGACGTGGGACCACATCACCACCGGACTGCCGGGTGAACTGATCGGGAAGGGCAACCTGGCGGTCACCGCCGATAATCCCGACCGCATCTATGCCCTGATCGAGGCCGAGCCGGGCGGAGGACTTTACCGTTCCGATGACGGTGGTACGAGCTGGCAGCTCATCAACGATCAGGGCTCCCTGATCACCCGTCCTTTCTACTACACGACCCTGGGTGCCGATCCCACCGATCAAGACGTGGTGTATGCCGGTGCCGAGGGCTTTTTCAAGTCGACCGATGGCGGAGTCACGATGAGGTCGATGCGCACGCCGCACGGCGACAACCACGATATCTGGGTCAGCCCGAATGACGGTCAGATCATGGTCCAGGCCAATGACGGCGGGGCAAACGTCTCATTTGATGGCGGGGCAACATGGTCGACCCAGAGCAACCAGCCTACCTCCGAACTCTACGGTGTCTGCGTTGACAACGCTTTTCCCTACAATCTCTACGGGGCACAGCAGGACAATTCGACCATCATCATCACGAGTATTGCCAATCCCTACGACCTCGAAGCCTGGCGGAGCGGGCCCGGGTGCGAGACCGGTCCCATCATGCCGCATCCGGTGGACCCCAACATCGTCTACGGCTCGTGCAAGGGACTCTTCGAACGGATGAACCTCGCGACCGGCATGCGGTGGCCGTACTGGGTGGGTGTCGAGTCCCTCTACGGATCACCTCCAGCCGACCTGACCTGGCGCATCCAGCGTGTCGCACCGATGGAAATTTCTCCGCACGATCCAGGCATTCTTTATTACGGCAGCCAGTATGTGCATCGCACTCGAACCGAGGGAGCGAGCTGGGAAGTCATCAGTCCCGACCTGACCTGGAACCCGCCCGACAAACAGGGCATCAGCGGGGAGCCGATCACGCGGGACATGACCGGCGAGGAGATCTACAGTGTCGTCTATGCCATCCGGGAATCACTCCACGAGCCGGGTGTGATCTGGGTCGGCGCCAACGACGGTCCCTTCCACGTCACGCGTGATCACGGACAGACGTGGAAGAACATCACTCCTCCCGATCTGCTTCCCGGTGGTCGGGTGCAGTACATCGAACCCTCACCCCATCGTCCGGGATCGGCATACTACGCGGTCTACCGGTATCTCCTGGGTGACTACCACCCCTACCTCTACCGGACCGATGACTACGGTGAGAGCTGGACGCTTCTGACCGACGGGACCAACGGTATCCCGGAAGACTGGCCGACAAGGGTGGTGCGTGAGGATCCCGACCGCGAGGGACTGCTCTATGCCGGGACCGAGTTCGGACTCTTCATCTCGTTCGACAACGGGGCCCGCTGGCAGTCGTTCCAGCTGAACATGCCCAATGTCCCGATCACCGACATGAAGGTCCATCGGAAGGATCTGGTCATTTCGACCCAGGGTCGCGCCTTCTGGATCCTCGACAACCTCAGCTCGCTTCACCAGATCACTCCGACGACTTCTATCGAAGAGGTGCGGTTCTACTCACCGCGTGATGGGTATCGGACAAGCACCGGTGCCAACCTGTTAGGCCCGACGATCGAGTATTACCTGCCGGCGGGGACGGAAGGCCCCGTGACCATCGAGATCTTCGACGCCAACGGGGACCAGGTGAGCAGCTATTCAGGTTCGGGCAGCGCTATCACGACTGCCGGTCAGGCAAGAGCCAGTGCTCAGACACCCGCCGCCATGATGATGCAGGGGCGGGGCAGGCGAGGTGGTGGCGGATTCGCAGCGAGAGTAACGGTGAATCAGGGGCTCAACCGCTTTGTGTGGAACGTGCGGCACGAGAATGGCGTGACCATGCCGCCCGGGCGTTACCGGGTACAGCTGACGGTAGGTGAAGCCACAATGACCGAGTGGATCAGCGTGCTGATAGATCCTCGGGTTGCCGCAGACGGTATCACCGACATCGATCTGATCAGACTGTATAAGCACAATGTGCGGATGCGGGAGATGGTGACCGAGGTCAGGGCGATCTCCACCCGGGTCCAGGAGGCCATCGAGGGCCTGCAGGGTGCCACCGGGCGGGATGCCGAGACCCTGAATGACCTGGAAGCGGTTTCGGCGAAACTCGTGACCCCGTCGATCCGGTACAGCAAGCCCGGACTGGTTTCCCAGATCAGTTACCTCAGCGGAGCCACCAGCCGGGGGGATGTGAAGCTCAGTACCGACGTCCAGCACCGATTCGAAATGCTGAACCACGAACTGACGCTGATCCGCCGCGAAGTGGAGCGGCTGCTGGGGTCGGGACAGGAATAATCTCGCGAATACCTGGAGGACGAGATGGAGGCGAAGAGCAGATTCAGCCGTCGTGGATTCATCAAATCAACCGGAATGGCCGTTGTGGGCGGTGGTGTGGTCGCCGGCCGGCGGATACCCGGGGTGGGTGAGGAACGGCAGGACCAGGAGTTGAGGATCCGGGAATACCGCACCCTGGGGCGAACAGGCTTCGAGGTGTCCGATATCGGTTACGGCGGAGGAACGCTCAACAACGCGAACGTCCTGCAGGTCGCACTCGATATGGGTGTCAACTACATCGACACCGCAGAGCACTACGTCAACGGTCAATCCGAGCGGGCCGTGGGAGAAGCGTTGAAGGGCAGGGACCGCTCGAAGATATTTCTCACCACGAAGCTCAATCTACGATTCGGCGGGTCATCGAAGGAAGACCTCAAACAACGGTTCTTCCAATGTCTTGACCGATGCCAGACCGATTACGCCGACTGTCTCATGATCCACGCGGTACCCGCGGTTGAGGATATCAAACATGGGGATTTCCACGCGGCTTTCCAGGAACTGAAGGCCGACGGCAAGGTCCGTTTTCTGGGACTCTCGAATCATGGTATCGAACAGTCGTGGTGGGGACAGATGGATGTCCCGATGGAAGATATCGTCGGTGCCGCGGCCGAAGACGGCCGGTTCGATGTGGCTCTCTTCGTCTACAACTTCCTGCAGAAGGAGCAGGGTGAGCGGATCATCGAGATGTGCAAGGCCCGCGGGATGGGTGTCACGCTCATGAAGACCGACCCCATCAACCTGTATGCCGGTATCCGGAATTCCCTCGCCATGTCTGAGCAGGCCGGTCGCCGGATCTCCGAGTCGAGAGCACAGATGGCGCAGGCGTACGAGGACTACATCTCCCGGGCAGATGCGTTCAAGGCGAGGTACGGTATTGAGTCGGAAGCGGAAGCACGTTCCGCCGCGATCAGGTTCGTTCTCGACAACCCGGATGTCCACACGGCCTGTCCGAGCATCAACACCTTTGATGAGCTCGAGAACTTCGTCAGCCTGTCGGGACAGAAACTGTCAGGTGAAGATCATGCTCTCCTGAACGGCTATGAAAGCGTGCTGGGGCAGTACTACTGCCGGCACGCGTGCGGGGTGTGCGAACCAGCCTGTCCGCACCAGGTGCCGGTGAACACCATCATGCGCTACAACCACTATTTCGATGCCCACGGTCGGGAGAAACACGCCATGCAAAGGTTCGCGAACCTGGACTCTGCTGATGTCCAACCCTGTCTCGAATGCCCGGGGCATTGTGAGTCGGTGTGTCCTCATGGGGTCCCCGTTCGCAGTCTGCTGGTCCATGCGTACAATAATCTGACACTCGATTGAGCGACGACGCGGCAGTCAGACCCATGAAGAGAATGGTCAGGCAGCGGGAGAGTATGTGATGATGAGGAATGTTACGCTGACCCTGCCTCTTCTCGCTCTGCTCCTCCCTGGTTGTTCAGGTCCGGACCCGGGATTCCCCGAAGTGGAGGGATGGATACAGTCCGGTGAGATATTGACCTACGAGGCCGATAACCTGTGGGAATACATCAACGGGGCTGCCGAGCTGTTCATCGATTACGGTGTGGAGACCTGTCGCACCACCGATCTTGTCTCTGATGAGGTGACGGTGACGGTCGAGATCTACGACATGGGCACACCGCTCAATGCCTTCGGTATCTTCAACCTGGAGAGTTCGGGCAGGGGGAAGCCGTTCCCTGACGCGGTCGAGGCATTGATCTCACCGCCATATCAGGCGCTGCTGCTCAAAGGGGCCGACTATATAAAGGTAAACACCTTTACGGGAGAACTGACCGAGGCGGTCGGTCGCACGCTGCTTGAAGGGATCGCTCAGGCCGTAGCCGGGCAGACGACCTATCCGGCGGAACTTGATCTGTTGCCGCAGGTCGGCAGGATCACCGGCAGTGAAGGATATCAGGCTCAGGGATTTCTCGGGCTTTCCGATCTCACCAACTGCATGTATGCCGAGTATGCCGGCGAGGACAACACGACCTGGCAGGGATTCATCGTGCACGCTGTACCGGCTACGGCATCTCTCTGGACCGCACTGACTGAAAAATGGGAGTCACTGGAGTACCGGGGAACCACGATCCTCTATCGTCAGATCCCCTATCGCGGTCTTGTCGGAGTGATCCAGACCGAACAGGGGATCATGGGAGTCTCCGGTGCCACAGATCAGGCCCAGCTGTTCAGCAGACTGGATGGATTCGCGTTCTGATCGCTTCTCAGGGCGTGATGTTGAATCGAACCGTCTTGAGAACCTTCCCCTGCGCATCCAGGATGTCCACCCGCCAGGCCCCGACCTCATGCTCCTGGATCCTCTTGGTGGTGTAGGTTCGCCAGCTGATCGAGCGGACCGGCAGTTCTATCCGGGCTCGCTCTGTCTCTCCCCAGTACCAGACGTGGCTGATCGTGGTTTCTTCCCCGGCACCGGTGATCTTCGTGAAGCAGCTGAGCTGTTCGACCGACACGGCAAACGTGGTGTCGGCATCGACCGGTGCCCGCTCTTCGACCTGCTTGCAGATGACACCCACTTCGATGGTCAGGTCGGAAGTTCCCTGAGCCATTGCATGGGATGGAATACTGAAGCAGATGAGTACCAGCACGAGGACCGGGAATAGAGACATTCCGACATGCTTCATAGCCGTACCTCCTTAATGCCATTGAATACTATCCAGAATGACTCTAATGGAATCCTGCTCCCTGTGTCACATGGAACTGCAGGTGGAACCGGTGACGAACAAGAGATTACAGGGGCATCAGATCAGCAGCCCTCTCATGAGGATCGCGATCGCATACCCGAAATAATTGCCGATCGCGTAGCCGAGCAGGCCGACGATCACTCCCGGGAGGAGGCGGTCGCCATATCCCCGGGCGCTGGCCATCGCCATGGCTGAGGCGGCACCGCCCACGTTCGCCTGGGAAGCCACCGCCAGCGTGGGCAGGTCTATCCGCAACAACCTCCCCACTCCGAAGATGATGATTCCATGTACCAGTACCGTTCCGGCGGCGAAGTAGAAGACCGCCGGTCCATGCCGCACGATGTTCGCAATCACCGATTGCGCTCCATTGCTGGCCAGGAAGAGGAGCACCAGGTAGTTGCCCCACATGGCACCGCCGGAGATTTTCTTTACGGCCGGCACCTGCGCGATCAGCAGCACGATCGTGGTTAGCCAGAGAACCTCCGGCAGGATAGGGACCAGCGCAGCCATTCTGCCCGCCAGCCAGACCGATCCGACCGCGATCACGACAAGCGCGGCTGCATCACTGAGCGTGACCGGCTTCCCGCTGGAATGAAGAGACTGTTCCAGAGTCGCCGGCTTATCCACTTCTTCCGAAGTTTCCTCAGCTTCAGCCGTTATTACTTCAGGTTCCAGTGGAGCAGGGGAGTGCCTCGGACGGCCGCTCCGATCCCGAAAGCCGCCAGCATCGTCGGACCCGCCTGCAGGATCGAACGCACGTCCACGCTCAGCAGGATGAGCGCGATGCCCACGCTCACTCCCGGTCCGACCAGGAATTCGTAGGTGGGGGAAGTCCCGGGAATGATCCCCAGGTTGGAGAGCAGCATCGAGAAGAGGATGCCGACCAGTGCTGCTCCGAGAGACCGGAAGAGGTTGAACCGCTCTTCCAGCCGCACCGAGATGAATACCACCGCGGCCAGAACACACAAAACGGCAACAGGATCAGAGATCATCGCGCTGCAACATGATCAACTGGCCACACCTGGCAGCTGTCCTATTCAAAGGCGGCGTCGAAGGCCACGTCTGACGGTTTGAAATCGAACTGCTTCACGGCTTCGCATGCCTCCCGGGCGCCGTGTTCGCGATCCATGCGGCTGTCTTCCCACTCGATGGAGAGGGGGCCCTGATAGCCGATATCGTTCAGTGCGACGATGATCTCCTCGAAGTTGATGTCACCGTGGCCGATCGACCTGAAATCCCAGAAACGGCGTGGATCGGCGAACTCGGTGTGGCCGCCGAAGACACCGACCGTCCCGTCTCCATGGTCCCACCAGGCATCCTTCATGTGGCAGTGGAAGATGCGGTCGCCGAAGGTGTAGATGAATTTCACATAATCCACCCCCTGGTATCCCAGGTGACTCGGGTCGTAGTTGAATCCGAACGACTCGTGGCCGTCGAGGGCCTCGATCGCCCGCTGGGCCGTGGCGATATCGAAGGCGATCTCGGTGGGGTGCACCTCGAGCGCGAATTTCACTCCGAGTGATTTGAACTCATCCAGGATCGGGGTCCAGCGCTTCGCGAAATCATCGAAGCCGGCCTGGACCATCTCGGGTGAGACGGGAGGGAATGAATAGATCAGATGCCAGATGGAGCTGCCGGTGAAGCCGTTGACGACATCAACTCCCAGCTTTGCCGCTGCCCGGGCGGTGTCGATCATCTTCAGCGCGGCGCGTTGCCGGACTCCCTCGGGATCGCCGTCTCCCCAGACGTCGTCGGGCAGGATACCCTGGTGCCGTTCGTCGATGTTGTCACAGACGGCCTGTCCCACCAGATGGGATGAGATGGCAAAAACATCGAGCCCGTTGTTCTTCAGCAGAGCCCGTTTCTTCTCGCAGTAGTCATCTTCGGCGAGAGCCCGATCCACCTCGAAGTGGTCTCCCCAGCAAGCCAGTTCGAGCCCGTCATACCCGAATCCCGCCATCATCTTTGCGAGGTCCTCCAGGGAGAGGTCGGCCCACTGGCCGGTGAAAATCGTTACTGGTCTTGACATCCTGGCACACTCCTTGTGAATCAGATGTGAATCTCCGTCCACTTCTCACTGCTGCCGGCGCTCTCAACCAGAGTTTTCAGGAAGAGCATGCCTCGCAGGCCGTCTTCCACGTCGGGGAAATCGAGTGCCAGCGGATCAGGCTCGACACCTTCTATCGACGCCCTCACCGTATCAGCGAAGTTGACGTAGTTATTGGCAAAAGCTTCGATGAACGCCTCGGGATGGCCGGCGGGAAGCCGCGTGGCCCGGCCCGCTGCCGGACTCTTCTCCCCTACATAGTCATTCCCACGGCGCCATACCTGCACCGGTTCATCCGGTCGCTTCACGTACAGGTAGTTGGGGTGCTCCTGGTGCCACTCCAGGGCGCCCGTTTCTCCGTAGATCCAGATGCTCAGGTTGTTCTCTTCCCCGATGGATATCTGGCTGGCATGCAGGACGCCTCTGGCGCCGTTGTCATACTTCACCAGGCAGTTGATGTCATCATCCAGCCGGCGTCCCTCGACGAAGGTGGTCAGTTCTGCGCACAGGTGGGTCATCTTGAGACCGGTGATGTACTCGGCCAGGTTCTCGGCGTGCGTGCCGATGTCCCCGCCGCAGCCGGACACTCCGCTCTGCTCGGGGTCGGCCCGCCAACTTGCCTGCATATGACCGGTCTCTTCCAGCGCCGTGGCCAGCCACCCCTGCGGATAGCGGACCACGATCTTGCGCACCGTGCCCAGCTCGCCACCCCGGGAGATGTCCCGGGCCAGCTTGACCATCGGGTAACCGGTGTAGTTATGCATCAGCCCGAAGACCTTGCCGGAGTTCTCGACGAGGTCCCTCATTTTCCGGGCCTCGTCTACATTAATGGTCATCGGTTTCTCGCACATGACGTGGAAACCGGCTTTCAGCACGTCCCGCGCGATGGGGAAATGCCAGTTGTTCGGGGTGCAGATCGTGATGAAGTCCATCAGTTCCGATTCCGGCAGGGCCAGCTCTTTCTCGATCATCTCCGTGTACGTGCCATAGACCCGTTCGGGATCGATGTGGAGTGCATCTCTCATCTGGAATGATTTTTCAGGATCCACATCAAAGGCGCCGCCGACGACCTCGATCAGGCCATCCATGCTTGCCGCCTTGCGATGCACCTCACCGATGAACGCGCCGGGCCCCCCTCCGACCATTCCCATGCGGAGTTTCCTGTCGACCTTCATCTGCTATCCTCTCCTTGTCGTTCCTGCTGTTCTGATCTCTGTTCCGTGCAATACTGTCTGCACAATCCTATGAGTCCGATATCCGGAGCAACTCGTTCCTGACCGAAAACGGATCCTCTCCCGGAATTCCTCTCATCGCATCACTCACCGCCCTGAAGAGTCGTTTCAGAATCCGGTATGGTTCCCGGTTCTCATCGAGCGGTTCTTTGCGCCGGCTCTCATCCAGGACCACGAACGGACCGGCGACCTCCTGCAATGTATACCCGTTTCCCTGTTCCCTCTGCCACACCCATGCGGCGTGGATGGCAGCGCCCAGCGCGGCCCCCTCACCCCGAACCGGTACGGTCTGAGCCTCGAAGATGTCGGCGATCATCTGGCACCATGAGGGTGAACTCGCGAGACCTCCGGTGAGATGGATGGCGGTCGGTTCCACCGGCATCCGGGTGAAGCCGGTAAAGAGGTTGAGCACGTGGCCTTCGAGTACTGCCCGGCAGAAGGACTCCCGGTTGAGGCCATCCAGCCCGAAGCCGAACATGACCGGTGAGGCGAGTGGGAGGTCGGGTGTCCTCTCGCCTTCGTACCAGGGGATGAGCAATCGACCCTGATTGCCGGCCGCGGTCAGGTCGATTACCTCATCGAAATCCGCATGACTCATCCCGTATCGCTCGAGAATGGCATTGTATCCGTTGGCCATGTTGGATACGCAGAGCAGAGGCAACCAGTGACCGGTGCTGTCACAGAAGGAGGCGATCTCACCGGTAGGATCCACGTAAGGCTCTTCCATGAATGAGTAAGCAGTCCCGCTGGTTCCCAGGCTCACCGTCACGATCCCCGGCTCGAAGTTCCCGGTGCCGATCGCGCCGTACATATTGTCACCACTCCCCGCGTCGATCCGGCAGTCAGGGGAGAACGCGTACCGCTCCGCCAGAGCGGGGGAGATCGCGCCAATGGTTTTGTCCGACGGTTCAACGGGGGGGAGTTTCTCCCGCAGTCCGGGATCGATCGCCCGGAGCACATCCTGCGACCAGGTTCCGGTCACCGGGTTCCAGAGGGCCATGCCAGAGGTGTCTCCCGGCTCCATGACGGCGACCCCGCCATCGGCAGCGCCGGTCAGATACCAGTTGATGAAATTGTGTACGAGGAACAGCGTGGCGGCGTTCGTGTAGGCATCCGTCTCATGCCGCAGCATGTGGAGTATCTTCGGTGCGGTGTACCCGGTCCTCTGGGTGTTTCCCACCTCTTTGATCATCCGCTCCATGCCGCCGACCCGTTCGGTCAGCAGGCGGCACTCCTCAGCGGTGGAGAAATCGTTCCAGAGTTTGCTGCGGCTCCGCGCAAGGTTCCCCGCGCCGTCCAGCGCCACCAGCCCGTGCTGTTGACCGGAAACCGAAAGACACCTGATCTGCCCCTGATCGGTATCCGATGCCATCAATCGCTGAAAAAGGCAGTCTACTGCCTCGGTCCACATTCGGGGATCCGATTCCGAAGCGCCTTCCTCAAGACCCTGGACGGCGCCCTTGTGGGTGTTGTAGTGAGGGAGGTCCTCGTCGTAGTTCACCGTGTCGACGTGGACGGCAGTCCCTTCCGTCAGATCGATGACGACGATCTTGCAGCTCTGGGTCGATACATCCAGTCCGGCGTAGAGACCTTCCACTGGCGATCACTCCTGAATGGTGCCCGGTTACCCGGCAGTCTCACTATCGCTGACCCTACCAGTTCTCGATGAGGATCTCTTCCAGGTCACCGCGGTGACTGGCCGGGTCGAGGTGACACTCGAGGATTCGCTCATGCGGCAGGCGGCTGATCCGCTCCTTCATCCTCTCCAGAGCCCTGATGTTCAGCTCCACCGCCCGCTCGACCGGCATGTTCTCCGGGTTGATGTCGATACCGAAGTACTCCCTGTACCCGAAAGACCAGAGTGAGTAGAGCAGGGCCTCGGTCTCCTGCATGTTGACCGCCCCCACATTGTTGTCCTGGTCGTAATTGCCATCGGGCTGGCTGTTCCAGTGGGTGTGGGCGAGGCGACCTTCCATCGCTGTCAGCGAGAAAGCGGCCGGCAGCATCTCGAAGCCCATCTTGACGTGACCAACCTCCGGATTGAGCCCAACCAGCGCGTGACCATCCTCCAGCAAGCGGCGATTTTCCGGATTGGTGAGTTTCGCCTCGATCCGCCGGGCGGCGAGGACCCCCTCGGCGGTGGTGCGGTAGATGTTGTTGGCTGCCGGCTCATACGGCTTTGGTTCGATTGCGATCCGCACCCCCGGCACCTCGTCCATGGCCTCGGCCATGGACGATTCAAAGAGGTCCCACATATGCATGAACGGCTTGCCGTGCAGGTAACGGTAACCGTCCATGCCCGGCCAGGAGATCGCCATGTCGGCACCCATTTCCTCGATCAGCCGCAGGCCGCCGATAGCGACTTCTCTGGCTTTGTCCCTGACAGCGGAGTCGGGATTCGAAAGACTGCCGAACTCAAACTGCTTGTCGTAGAAGTGTGAAAAGGGGACCGCCACGAGTCGGATTCCTGCTTCTTCCTCAAGCTGTTTGTAGAGATGCGCGTTCGTCTCGTTCACCTCGTCCGGGTAGTGGGCTTCGATACCGGACACGCCGAGTTCAGCCATCCCGGCCGCCATCTCGATCCGCTCCTCGATAGAGGCTGCCGGGACGAATCGGTCGTGGAACCGCCCGCCACCGGGCGTGAAGTACCAGATCCCCACCGAGATCTTCAGGTCAAGGTCGTCCTTCAGATTCTCCAGTATCTTCTCGGGGTCGCGGGCCAGATTCTGATACTGAAGGTCGGTCAGCGTGTAAGCCATGGTTCCTCTCCGTTACCGGGCCGTATACAGGTCCTGACACAGCACCTCAGGCTCACCATCGTAGCAGAACCCTTCCCGACAGGCGAATGGACTATCGAGTTCCCGTCCGAAAACGGCTCTTTTCCGCGATCTCGGTGTCAATCTGCCGGGTTCCTTGTGCGGCGTACCCATTGTACGCCTCCGTGCAACCCGTTGATTTCCTTGACCTCGCGGAAAATCTCTCGTTTTCGCCTCGCGAACTGCATCAGTGTCCAGCCGGAGTTTCCGGATGGACACTATCGAGTTCATCACATTCGAAGCGATTCCGACGGTCATATCTGGTATATTGTGTATTATACGTACCTGATTCACTCTATTCCGAGTTGATGGAGGTGCTTCTCTGACTATCGAGAATGTCTGCAGTACGCATAGCCTTAAAGAAGAGCCATCCGACGCTCCTTATTGGCGTTCACGTCCCCCAGCTGAACGTCTTGGAGCACTGGAAGAGATCCGCCGGGAATATCACCGCTGGAAATACCATGCTGAACCAAGACTTCAGAGAGTTTATACAGTCACTGAACGATAGCGGAGCACGGTACCTCGTCGTAGGGGGGTATGCCGTCGCGTATCACGGGTATCCCCGTTATACTAAGGATCTGGATATCTGGATCGAGATGAGTCCGGAGAATGCTGATTGTATACTTGGAGCACTCCATACATTCGGATTCAGTGATCTGGACCTGGAATCCTCGGATTTTTTAGAACCTGACCGCATCATACAGTTGGGTTATCCACCGGTTCGCATTGATCTGCTCACCTCCCTGGATGGCGTGTCATTCGATGAGTGTTATGACTCACGAGTGGAAACTGTGATCGATGAGGTTCAGGTGCTGTTTATCGACCTGCCGCATCTGAAGATGAACAAAGTAGCTACAGGTCGTCACCAGGACCTCGCCGACCTGGAAAACCTGGATTGAGTACCTACCTGTTTCTGCTGTGAACAAGACGCTGATATACCCTGAGTACAGACGACAGATGGGAGATGCCGTGATGCACAGGAATGCCTTGAACCGGTCGAGATCAACTGCACGGGCAGTGGGACTGATGCCATTGCTGCTGCTGTTGATTTCGACTGTCGGCTGTGGATCCCGACCCGGTGCACTGGTCGGCGGCTCACTGGGGATCACCCTGAATGGACGGGGTGAAATACAGCGGCTGGTTGATGTGGAAACCGGTCTGAACTACAGCCCGCCCGGTATCGCTTCACCGCTTCTCTCGGTCCGGATCGACAGCGTTCTCCACGCGCCACGCTCCTCCCGCTGGGACAAGCAGAACAGTCTACTGACACTGCGCTACCCGGGTGATGTAACAGCCACCGTCCGAATCGTGAGCAGGGAAACCCATCTCACCTTCGAACTGACCGCCATCTCTCCTGAAGAACCGGTCGAACTCGTCGTCTGGGGTCCATACGCCACTACCATAAATGGAACAATCGGTGAAACGGTGGGGGTGGTGAGCGATTCGGTCTTCGCGGTCGGACTACAGGCCCTGAATCCGAAAACCCTCGGTGGATATCCCTGGAACGAGAACGACTGCATGCCCCAGCTCGACATCTTCGAGGGTGACGACTATTCCGACCTGAGCGAGGCAGGGAAGCGATACGTCCTGTACCGGGTAGAGGCTGCCAAACCGGAGGATTTCGGCTCAACCCTGCAGGCATACTGCCGGAACCGCACAGATGAGCGGGTGATCGAGAACTGGAACCACGACCGGTACGTTGCTCCTCCATTTTCCGACGGTGGTGTCGTCGGCTCGAAGATTGCACTCTTCGGTTCACCGGCCTCGCAGGCTCTCGAGACGATCGGAGAGATCGAGATCGCCGAAGGTCTGCCACACCCGATGATTGACGGTCAATGGGGCAAGAAGGCACCAGGTGCCTCAGCGGCGTACATGATCCTGAACTTCGGCGAGGAGGATATCAACCGGGCCCTGGCCTGGGTCCGTCAGGCCGGACTGCGCTACCTTTACCACTCAGGTCCTTTCCGGACCTGGGGACATTTCGAACTGAACGACCAGTTCCCGAACGGGCGGGCAGGATTGCGTGCCTGTGTCGAGAAAGCCGATGCGATCGGGATCACCGTGGGCGTTCATACCCTGTCGAATTTCATTACCACCAATGACGCCTGGGTCACTCCCGTTCCCGATCCACGGCTCGCCAGGGTCGGGTCGAGTACACTGATTACCCCGGTCGCAGCGGATGATATCGAGATCGGGATCGCCTCACCCGACTTCTTCAACCAGGATCGGAACAACAGCCTGCGCACCGTCATGATCGGCGAGGAGCTGATCCAGTACGGGGGTGTTTCCACTGAAGCGCCCTGGCGTCTGCTCAATTGCCAGCGCGGGGCATTCGGTACGCAGATAGCTGCGCACCCGGCTGGAGCAACCATCGCCAAGCTGGCAGATCATGCGTATAACGTGTTCCTGACCAACGCCGAACTCGGGATCGAGATGGCGGAGAATATCGCCTCCTTCTTCAACGAGACGGGGGTTCGCCAGATATCCTTCGACGGGCTGGAAGGCAACCGATCGACCGGGATGGGTAACTACGGCGAAATCCTCTTCACCACGACCTGGTACGAGAATCTGACCCCGGAGATCCGGCAACAGTATATCGCCGATGCCAGTCGGACCTCTCATTACTTCTGGCATATCTACACCCGGATGAACTGGGGTGAACCGTGGTATGCCGGATTCAGAGAGAGCCAGACCGAATACCGGATGAAGAACCAGGCCTACTTCCGCAGGAACCTCATGCCGGGGATGCTGGGCTGGTTCCAGATGCGCCCGAATACCAGCATAGAGGACATCGAATGGATGCTGGCCCGCTCGGCCGCTTTCGACGCCGGATATGCGTTTGTCACCGGTTACACCGCGCTTGAGGCCAACGGTTATACCGACAGGATTCTTGATGCGATCGGCATGTGGGAGCAGGCCCGGATGGCAGGCGCCTTCAGTGATGAGCAGAAACGGCGGATGGAGGACATCAGTGCTGAATTCAGCCTTGAGAAATCGGCATCTGACAGCTGGCTCCTGACACCGGTCCATACTCACATCTTCCGTCACGACCGGCCGGTTCGTCAGCCGGGAGAGCCGCGGACCTCATCCTTCACCTTTGCCAATCCCGGTGAAGAGCAGGAATTGCACTGGATCATTACGGCTGAAGGTGGAGATATCTCCGATCCTGTCATGCGCATCGATATCGGTTCTGAGGTCCGTTTCGATCTCCGTATCCCTGATGGGTGGTCGCTCAAGTACGAAGGCGGGAACCGTGCTACCCTTCGTGACGCAAACTGGAGTGTGCGCCGTCAGGTTGTGATCGATTCTGACTTGTGGCAGGTACGTCCGGGAGACCATACGCTTGTATTCGACTGTGTATTCGCCGGTGGGGAAAACCCGAAGGCACGGGTCGAACTGCGGACCCGTGAGCCGGCGGAACTGCTGGTATCACCTGGAGCGGGGAAGTAGCTGTTACCTCATTCCATTATTTCCGGCAGGATGATTCGGAAAATGCTGCCCGTGCCTGGTTCACTTTCAAGTTCTATCGAACCATCGTTCAGGTGCACCACCCACTTCGCGATGGCAAGACCAAGGCCCGACCCCGTTCCTTCACTGCCTGTCTCAACGGCAATCTGGTGAAATCGTTTAAAGATTTTTTCCTGCTCCTCTCCTTGCCAGTGATGAACTGGACAGGAATCAGATTCTATTGTGCCGACAGTCTGATAGCTGTTCAGGTGTTCTCCTACTTACGATTATCTGAATAAGTATTCAGGATTCCGGCATCAGGTTCTCTGAGGATATCTGCATACTGGCGCCGGCACAGACAGGAGGAGATCAGGCAGAAGAGAGTGGTGCGGCGAAGTTGACAGAATCTATAGTGATTGAAGAAGTCGAGAAAATCATATCGGGATACCAGTAATCCACCCCGATCAGGTGAAAAAGGACTGAGCTTACATGCACCGACGCCCCCCGGGATTTCCCGCTTCCGTGTTCATACTCTCTTCTCTGGCTCTGATATCTCTGTTCTCTTCGAGCGTCTCCGCGCAGGACGTGCCCTACACGACGGGAACCTGGGACGCGGCTGAATTCGGAAACCACCGGGCCAGAGTTCGTGTGGTTTCGGAGGCGAATGCCGTCCGGGCGCGAATCCCCTGGAGGCGGAGAGATCGGGATCCCGGGAAGAAGAACATCATCATGGTGGACTCCCGGACCGGCACCCGGATCGCCAATATCGTCCGTGTCGATATCAACCGGGAGTTCGGCGATCTGGTATTCCAGCCACAGACTGTTCCAGGTGAATACGACGTCTACTATCTGCCGTATGAGAGTTCGGGAGGGAGTTACCCGAGAGTGCAATACCCCGAGCCGGAGTCGACTGCCGATGAAGCCTGGCTGCAGCGCAATGAGTTGACTCCCGGGGCGATCGCCGGAGAAGCGTGGAAGAAGCTGCCACAGGCTGAAACGATAACGATCCAGTCAATCGATGAATGGCACTCCTTCTGGCCCATGGAGGTCATCGCGACCCGGGCCGAAGTGGAACAACTCCATTCCCGGCACACCGGACTGACGTACCTGGTGTTCCCGGAGGATCGCTCTCGCTCGATCAGGATGACCGATGATCTGCCACGGAAGTGGATTGTGTCGGGTCCCGCGGTCCCACTCACGGGAACCGCGCTGCGTGGGGAATTCTATGCGTTCCAGTTAGGGGTATACGCCATGCGGCGTCCCCTCAAAGAGGTGCAGCTGGCATTCACCCCGCTTCAGGCTGATAAGCATGGAGGCAGCATTCCAGCTTCCGCGTTCACCTGTTTCAATCTGGGTGGGGTCGACTGGACGGGCAGAGAGTTCTCACGGGAGGTCTCCGTAGAACAGGGGAAGGTACAGGCACTGTGGTGCGGGGTGCAGATCCCCCGTGATGTTGTGCCCGGGGGATACCGGTGCGAGATCACGGTCTCTGCACGCGGGGTGGAGACTCAGACGGTCGAGATACGGCTGGATATCACTGAAGACACCATCGAGGCGGCCGGTGACAACGAACCGTGGCGTCTCTCCAGACTGCGATGGCTCAACTCCACGATCGCTGAGGACGATGACATCGTGGATCCGTATACGCCCGTTGAGGTACAGGCAAACACCTTCAGTGTGCTCGGACGGAAGGTAGTCGTCGAACCTACCGGTCTTCCGGGGCGCATAGTGAGTTACTTCGCGCCCGAGATGACCCGTGTCGGTGAAGATGGCCGTGAACTGCTCAGCGCTCCTGTGGAACTGGTGGTGGAAGACGCCCGGGGACGTTCCCTGCAGTGGGTAACCGACGGCATACGCATCGTGAAGAGGTCACCGGGAATAGCGGAGTGGGTTGCGGGGGGGAGTGCCGGGCAGCTTCAGATCGAACTCCACGCAGGCATCGAGTTCGACGGCACCATCGAGTACCGGATCGCCGTGACGGCGAATGAAGCGGTATCCCTCAACGGCATCCGACTGCTGGTACCCCTCGAAAAGAACGTGGCGAAATACATGATGGGCCTGGGATTCAAAGGCGGCTTCCGACCCGATCAATACGAGTGGACCTGGGATGTTGAGAAGAACCAGGACGGTGCGTGGATCGGTGATGTGAACGCCGGTTTGCAGTTCAGTCTGAAGGATGAGAACTACTCCCGGCCGCTCAATACGAACTTCTATCAGCTCAAACCCCTGGTAATGCCCACATCATGGTCGAATGGCGGGCAGGGGGGGTGCCGGATGACCGGGGAGGGTGATGATACCTTCCTCATCACCTGCTACAGCGGACCCAGAACAATGCAGGCCGGGGAGATTCTGCATTTCAACTTCCGTCTGGCGGTCACCCCCTTCAGACCTATTGATACCGGAAAACAGTGGAGTGCCCGTTTTCATCACCGGTTCAATCCGGTGGAAGAGGTGGTTGCGATGGGCGCAACAGTGATCAACGTACACCACGCAACCGAGATCAATCCCTATATCAACTATCCCTTTCTCAGACCTGACGAGATGAAGGCTTACGTGGACGAGGCCCATGAGAAGGGACTTAAAGTCAAGATCTACTACACCGTCAGGGAACTTGCCAACCGGGCTCCCGAACTCTTTGCTCTCCGGAGCCTGGGGGATGAAGTCCTCTCCTACGGTCCCGGGGGCGGGTATTCCTGGCTGCAGGAGCACTTGGGATCCAACTACATAGGCGGGTGGTTCGTGCCACGGTACGAGGACGCGGCGGTGGTAAACAGCGGGGTCTCCCGTTGGCACAACCACTACCTGGAAGGCCTGAACTGGCTGGTCGGCAACGTCGGTATAGACGGAATCTACATCGATGATGTGGCTTTCGACCGTACGGTCATGAAGAGGGTCCGGAAGATACTCGACCGGGGGAACCCGGGATCCCTGATCGATCTGCATTCCGCTAATCAGTACAACCCCCGAGATGGGTTCGCCAACAGCGCCAACCTCTACATGGAGCACTTTCCCTATATCGACCGGCTGTGGTTCGGTGAGTATTTCGACTACGATTCGGCACCCGATTTCTGGCTGGTGGAAGTATCGGGTATCCCGTTCGGGCTCATGGGGGAGATGCTGCAGGGTGGGGGGAACCCGTGGCGGGGGATGCTCTACGGCATGACCAATCGCCAGCCATACGGGGACAATGATCCAAGCCCTCTCTGGAGAGTGTGGGACGAGTTCGGCATCCAGGAGAGTCGCATGATCGGGTATTGGGCCCCCTCGGCGCCGGTTGCCACCGATCACCCGGATGTGCTTGCGACAACCTTCGTCGCGGATGGAAGAGCGATGGTCTCCATCGCCAGCTGGGCGAAATCTCCGGTAGAGGTGCGGCTTGATATCGACTGGGATGCCCTGGGCCTTGATCCCGGCCGGGCGGTTATCTCGGCACCGGCAATCGAGAACTTCCAGAATGCCGGCACATTCAATCCGTCAGAGGCGATTCCCGTGGAACCGGGCAAAGGTTGGCTGCTGATCATCAGCGGCGGTTGATCACATTCTTCGATAATCCACTGATGAGGCGATCATTATGAAGATCAGACTCCTGTCACTTTCAGTTTTCGCGCTCCTGACGGCATTCACTCCAGTCTCAGGACAGCAGGCGGTCATCGAGGAGGAAACACGGACGATCACCACCTACCCGTTCTCCGATCCCGATCCGGTGCCGATTTTCGTGCGCAATCCCGCCATCTACCCCTACTTCGCCTTTAACGGCTACAGCCATGAGGGGATCCCTCAGGAGTGGACCGTCGTCACCCTGGAGAATGATTACATCAAAGTGCTGGTGCTGCCTGAGGTGGGAGGGAAGGTGTTCGGCGCGATCGACAAGACTACCGGCGAGGAGTTCGTCTACCTGAACGACGTCATCAAGTTCCGCCAGATCGCCATGCGGGGACCGTGGACGTCGGGTGGCAGCGAATTCAATTTCGGGCTGGTCGGGCATGCCCCGACGACGGCGACCCCGGTCGACTATCTGCTGAGAGAGAATCCCGACGGGAGTGTGAGCTGTTTCGTAGGCACCCTCGATCTGCCTTCCCGGACCCGCTGGACGATGGAGATCCGTCTTCCGGCTGGACAGGCGCTCTTCGAACTCAGATCGCTCTGGAACAATCCCACCCCCCTCAACCAGTCGTATTACGTCTGGACGAACAATGCCGTACGGGCCTCCGATGAACTCCAGTATTTCTTCCCAGGGACGATGAGGAGACCGCATGGCTACACTGCCACGCCTGCACCGTGGCCGGTGGATGACACCGGGCGGGATCTTGCCTGGTACCGGAACAACGCCTTCGGGGGCAGCAAATCGCACTTCGTCCTGGGGAAATACTCCGACTTCTACGGCGGCTACTGGCACGACACCGATTTCGGCTTCGGCCACTGGGCTCTCTATGACGACATGCCCGGGAAGAAGATGTGGATCTGGGCGATCTCACGCCAGGGTGCCATCTGGGAGGACCTGCTCACCGATACTCATGGCCAGTACAGCGAGCCGCAGGCGGGTCGGTACTTCTCCCAGGATGATCACGAGTTTCTGGCGCCCCTTTCGGCCGACGCCTGGACCGAGATGCTCTTTCCGTTCCACGGCACCGGTGGCATGGTAAAGGCCTCTCCTCATGCCGTCCTGAATGTGGAATACGAGGCCGGTACGATCATTCTGAGATGCTGCCCGCTGCAGCCACTGGATGACGATCTGGTCGTTTCAATCGACGGACGGGAGATCCATCGTGAACATCTCGTGTCGGGCACGATGGAAGTCTTCAGCCGGGAGCTCGAGGTCGGTGTACTGCAGGGATTCATCCAGGTCGAGATCGAGGGGAAACTCAGGTACGACTCCGATCCTGCGGCGAATCGATTGACACGACCCATCGAATTCCACCCTCCCGACGAGAGTACCGCCGAGGGACTCTATCTGGCCGGGGAATTTCATGAGAAGCGTCGACGATACGACCAGGCGATGGTGAAATACCTGGCCTGTCTGGAGCGGGAGCCGCAGCATGTCCGGGCTCTGACCCGGATAGCAGAACTCCTCTGCCGGAGGGCCGAGTATGAGAAGGCACTCGAGTATGCTTCCCGGGCGCTCATCCATGTTATGTACGATCCGGACGCGAACTATATCTATGGGGTAATCGCCCGGAACCTCGGGCAGCTGGTGGATGCGAAAGAGACCCTTGGATGGGCGGCCCGATCACTGAAATACCGCTCCAACGCCTACTGCCAGCTGGCGGAGATCTATGTCCTGGAGGGTGATTTCCAACTGGCTCTCGGTTACACCGAACGAGCCCTGGAAGCCAACTCACTGAATATCAGGGCCCGGGAGGTCCAGGCTCTGGCTTGCCGGTATCTCGGTCTATCCGACCGGGCAGGTATGATCCTCGATGAGCTGCTCGAGATCGACCCCCTGAACCATCTGGTGCGGTTCGAACAATACGCGCTCGACCAGACCAGAGAGAACATGGACAGGTTCACTTCCATGATAAGGAGCGAACTGCCTCACGAACATTTCCTGGAAGTGGCGATCTCGTACCACCGCCTGGGATTCATCGCGGAAGCTATCGTGATCCTGAAGGAAGCGCCCGAGCACCCGATCATCGATTACTGGCTGGCCTGGCTCTTCTCGGACGATCCTCTGGCGGCAGCGGGGAGTGCGCGGAATCTGGAAAGAGCAGAGACGGTCAGCCCCGAGCTGGTGTTCCCTTTCCGGGCGGAGACGATCCCGGTCCTTGAGTGGGCTGCCCGGCAGGATCATACCGGATGGAAACCTCACTACTATCTTGGCCTCATCTACCATGGGATGGGACGGAGGGCAGACGCGGCCGGAGAGTTCAGCCGCTGTGGTGAGCCCGATTTCGCGCCCTTCCACCTGATGCTCGGTTCGCTGGATCGGACTGAGGCCGTGACCCGGTTCAGACGGGCCGTAGAGATCGATGACACTGACTGGAGAGGCTGGCACTACCTGATCTCCGAGTACCGGCGACTCGGTCTCGCGGAGGAAGCTCTTGAAGGGGCAGAGGAGGCGACGATCAGGTTCCCTGATCGCCTCGAGATCTCGATGGACCACGCCGGCGCGCTATTCGACTCGGAACGATATGCCGATTGCCTGGCCATACTCGATGAACTGGAGGTGCTCCCCTACGAAGGAGGATGGGAAGCTCACAACCTGTTCATGCGGACCCAGGTCTTGCTCGGGATCGAGGCGCTGGAGGCAGGGAATCACCGGTCGGCCGTTCAGCACCTGGAGGGTTCGAAAGAGTATCCAGAGCGCCTTGGCACCGGAGAGCCGTTCGAGGCTGATTCCCGGATGCAGGATTATCTGGAGTGGGTCGCCCTCGACAGGGCGGGCAACAGCCGGAGGGCGAGAGAGGCTTTACAGCGGGCTGTTGAGTACACTCTGCGGAACAGGACCTCCAGCGGTACTCATCACCTCTTCGGACTTCTGGCACTCAGGGATTCCGGAGAAACGGAGGAAGCTGAACAGCTGCTGGATGAGCTGAGCGATCGATCGGGTAACAACGTCGATGTGCGCTGGGCGATAGCGGTCTTTACCGGAAAAACCGCAGAAGCAGAGCAATTGGGTGAGAGGCGCCGGAGCGATCCCCGGTTCGGCATCCAGATCGAGGCCGCCCGGGTGATCTTACCATAACGGCCACTTTTCAGCAGGTTTGGTTACCTCAATCTCCAGACGGGAAGTGGATCGCCTGCAGCGGGAGCGGAGGATCGGCAAGGGAGGGTGAACCCTGTTGCGTGTATTATTTTTTCCGCGGTATCCGCTCATCACTCATTGCCGCATGGTAGGCAAATACAGCCATGATAACGGCGTTTTTCATCAAATCGTCATCCTGCAACGTGTCGAAAAAATCGAGATTGGTATGTCCGCCGGTGCCGGGAATGCGATCCTGGATGAACTGAAAACCGGGTAGTCCCACCGCATTGAACGGTACATGGTCTGTGCTGCCTACGCTCTGGATCGAGATCGTGCTGAATCCCAGGTCCTCAAGGGGTTCCATCCAGGCACGGAATATCCTTCGCGCATATTCATTTCCCTGCAGGAAGATCCCACGGAAGGCACCCGCCCCGTAATCCTGGTTGAAATAGACCGAGAACTTCTCGTATCCGGGCTTGATCCCGATCCGCGGGTCATCTGGATTGCCGAAGTGTTCGTAGACATATTCGCGGGATCCATGAAGGCCCTGCTCCTCTCCGGCCCACAGGGCTATCCGTATGGTTCGACGGGGACGCGCGCCGACCGCATTGAGGATGCGGGCAGCTTCCAGGGCAACGGCACATCCAGATGTGTTGTCGCTGGAATTTGGGCTGGCATGCCACGTGTCAAAGTGAGCCCCGATCATCACGATCTCATCGCGCAGGTCACTGCCGGGGATCTCACCGATCACATTCCCGGCCATCTCGACCTGATCCCCGAGGCGGTTGCGTACCTCGAGCTCGACGGTCACGGGGATCCCTCGCTCGCGGATCCGGTACATCCGGTTATAGTGCTCGGGAGTCACAGCGATGATGGGCAATGAGTTCAGGTCGCCCTCACGTGACCATTGGTCCTGTCTGGTCCCGGGTCGGGAGAATCCACGAACTGCGCCCAGCCACCCACTCCGGCATTCCAGAAGCGCCAGCACACCCTCCGCTTTGTAGAACGCGATCTTCTCCACGGCACTGAGCAGGTCGGGATTGGGTGCTGCCGGATTTCCTCTGCCGCGACCAGGAGGGATCACATCCTCTTCCATCTGCTTCAACTCTTCAGGTGTGCGTCGCGGAGTGGCACGAGACAGCCTCTCAAGATCTATCGCTGCCGGCGGGGTGGTCAGAACCACGGCTCCTTCAAGTCTTCCTCTGAATGCATCAAGGTCCTGCCTGGTCCTGATCTCCGATATCACGACGGGGCCGGTGATCTTCCCCTGAGTGCCGGGTGTATGAGCCAATGGAAATCCAACCAGGGGCTGATAATCGGGTTCGAGCATATGGAGTGAGAAGTATTCGTTGTCCCAGGTGATACCGTAATCCATGAACGGTTCGATGACG
>SDBT01000359.1_pt1 | contig 69884 bp, 106 predicted proteins | sample 2277101 | NCBI WGS metagenome assembly SDBT01 (sample SAMN10404973, study PRJNA504765) | marine sediment metagenome | isolation source: marine sediment core GS10_PC15, 103 cmbsf | place: Arctic Ocean: Southern Knipovich Ridge | collected 2010
AGTCTTTTCGACAACCTTGGTAGCCAGCGCAGTTGCCATCGCTACGATGGCCCCTGACGTTCAGCAGACCTTCGAGTTCTACTGGGATGGCATTGATCGCGTCTACTACGGCGTGGACGGTGTGGCTCTCGGTTTCGTCGATCTCGCGGGTATCACTCTGCCCACGGGGTTGCTCGCTCCGACGGTGGGTGCGATAACAGGTGATACGGCTGTTGTGGCAGTCACCTGCGACTACCTGTTCGCCTCACAGGAGAGATAAACCATGCGCCCAGTCATTCAATCACGTTCTCTGGCGACGGCAGATCCCAATGGGATCTTCGAAGACCAGCAGATTGGTGGTGCTGGAGATCTGACGCTCGACGGTAACCTTGTGACTGGTGGTGTCGCTTTCTTCGATGTACAGCGGCAGGTTGTACTCGGCTCCGCAGGGAACTTGAGTACGATCGACTTCACGATCACAGGTACCGACGAGCAGGGTCGCGTCATCAGCGAGACCATCGCGGGTCCGAGTGCAGGAGATGTTGTAACCCAGCTGGACTTCTTCACAGTGACCCAGGTTGCTGTGAGTGCTGCTGTAGGTACAGACGTTGATGGGGGCTCCAACGGAGTAGGGGGTTCCATCCCCATCCCTGTTGATCAGTATCTTGCACCGACCAACATCGGCCTGGGACTGACAGTCTCCGGAACGGTGGACGTCACTGTGCAGCACTCGTTCGATGATCCCTTCGCTGATCCGTCTGCCATCCCTGTCTGGTTCGACAACGATGCAGCAGAGCTGGTGAACGCATCAACCAATCAAGACGGCAACTTTGCTTTCCCACCCCGGATGCTTCGTCTGTTGACGAACTCAGGAACGGGAACGGCAGTCTTTACCGTCATTCAAGCGGGGGCAGCGGCATGAGCTTATCGGCACCCAAGGCTGCTGGAGAGATGGTATCCCTGCCCAGGTACCTTCTCGAGGAGTCACCTGCCCTGGCAAAGAAGATCCAGGAGTTTGACGATGCCCAGGTACGGGCGGCGGAGGCCATCGCACTCATCGGCGCTGCGGATGAGATCCAGGGTCTCCTTGAGCAAGCCAAGACTGAGCGTGATGCGGTAGACGTAGCCAGCGCTGCTGTTCGGAAGAACAACATCCAGACCATCGCGACCGCAGAGGCTGAGGCAGCGGATATTCGAGAGGATGCTCAGCGGCTGTTCGATGAGAAGATCCTCTCTGCTGAGAGCAAGCTTGAATCAGCACGGCGCGTTGAGGAGAGTGCGCAGCTGAAGATGAATGAAGCTCAGGCAGCTGAGGCAGTTGCTACGGCACGAGAGATTAACCAGGAACGAGAAAGGCTCAGACTTGCGGCGCGCAATGATGAGCTAGAGGCGCTTTCAACCCAACTTCTGAAGGAGAAGTCTGCGCTCGCAACAGTTCGCGAGCAGATCGGTGAAGTTCTAGGGTAGGTCGTTTATGGCGCTTACTGCGACCGGAGTCACTGATACTCGTCCCACCCCAGGCGCACAGCGTCTCGACGAGACGGTGCAGGGGACTGTCCTCTATTTGGGTCTGGCTAAAGCAGGCACGCTGAACGCTGCGGAGTTCTGGCAGATCCAGCGCATCACCTTCATCACCTCTGGGCAGGACGACCTGGAGATCGAGTGGGCTGATGGGAACCTCAATTTCGACAACATCTGGGACGATCGTCTCGGGTTGGTCTACTCATGATCACGATCGTAGGCACATGGGAACCCGGCTTCCGCGAGTATGAGCAGATCATCGAGTACCGCATGTGGAAGCAAACCATTGCGGCGTTCGATGTAGATCGCTGGCTCATGGTCGGAGAAGGCCCCCCCAAAGTCGTATCGTTCGAGTCGTTTGGGACTATGGCTGATGCCCTGGCTACCGTCCCCTGTCACCGAGTCTTCCTTGTACCCGAGCACGGTGATCCGTTGGAGAAGATCTACCGACCTACCGATTACGCGCTGGTCTTCGGTCACGCCGATGAGAGTCTGCTGAGTTACGTCGAGCCACCTGATGCAGTGGCTTACCTCGCTACTCCCAAGCCTGTCGATATGTTCGCGGCTTGCGTGTTGCCTTGGGTGCTCGCATGTCCCTGACAGACAACAGGACACTGCTGAACGATTGCGAGGACGATGGACAGGACTTCTCGACGACGGGTGCTCAGCTCGGCACTGTGACGTTGGCGGGTCAGTTCATCGAGGGCATAGCGGCTGTGGAGACCCAGCACTCGGATGTCTACGACGATACGTTCACCGTGGGCGACTCCGCTGGAGCCGTCTTCGACATCGACTTCACGGATCAGACGATCTACATGGCGATCAAGGACAACCTGTTCGATGCGTTGGCTGTTGCAGGTGCGATGATCGTCCTGGGGGATGGCACTGATCGGATCGGCTACACGGTCGGGGGACGTGACGCGGTCGGCATGCCCTACGCCAACCAGTACGCCATCTTCAAACTCGACGGCAGTGACGCGGTTGCCAACCCTGGTAGTGCCGATGTGGACCACCACGTCTTCGCCGGGGCCGAGGGAGATCTCACCTTTGCCAACATCACCATCGCTGGCTGGGGCACGCTGCACGGCTCCAAGGCCCAGGGTGCTATTCCCAACGTCTTCCTGGACAACTTCCGTTACATCGCCAACGCCATCGCGGCGGCATCAATCCTCGGAGGGACGGTCGGCACGCCTGAGACGATGGCTGACGTGGTGGGGGATGACGAGACCGTAGGCGCAGGGATGTTCGCCAATCCGTTTGGTGATCAGTTCATCATCTTCGCGCCCACCGAGTGGGGTGACGATGGAGCCTCTGACTCATTCTTCGAGGGCACTGATGAGCAGTGGTACCTCATGGGGGATAACTCAGGGAGCCGGTCGGTCGGTGTGGGCCACTTCCCCATGGCAGTGGTCGGCAACGGGAGCAGCACTAACAGCTTCGAGTTGACGCGTGTGGTCATCGTGAACACCGGTCAGCGCTCCCAGCTGGACCTCAGCGATGTAAACGTCGACACCCTGAACCTGACTGGCGTGACCTTCGACTCGCTAGACACGATCACCTTCCCTGCCAACTCGGCCACCAAGGACATGGCCGACCTGATCTTCAACGATTGTGGTCAGGTCTACTTCGATGACGTGGATGTGGACGGTGCGACCTTCAACGGCACCACCAATGCCCTGGGTGCGATCCTCTGGGACGCTGGTGTCACAGAAGAGAATCAGATCAACCTGACGTTCAACTCGGACACCACAGGGCATGCTATCGAGATCAGCTTGAACGATGCTTCGCTGGTCACTTTCAACATCACTGGCTACGAGGTCGTCGGTTATGAGACCGCCAGTGATGGCTCGACTGGCAACACTGTGTTTCTGGTCGACAACGACTTGGATGGGGACGTCGACATCAACGTGGTGGATGGGACGGGTGCATTCAGCTACGAGCGAGCTGCTGGCTACACCGGGACCGTCACCGTCAACCAAGCAGCTACTGTCATCTTCCAGGGCATGACCGAGGGCAGCTCGGTGAAGCTCATCGCCAACGAGACGGTGGGTTCGGTGACTGTGGGTGACGTGCTGTTCATAGGTCGGACTGACTCCGATGGCATCATCACCTACGTCCACAACTTCGAGGGCGATATAGACATCCTCGTGCGGGCCAGGAACCAGGGCATCGCAGTCGCGGCCATCGCGGATGATGGTGGGGTGCTGACCGACGAGACGGACGAGGCCAACGACGTCACGGCTGACGACGTCAACCTGCTCCCTGCTACGCCAGTCGCTGACGATCAGTACTACATCGCTCACGCTGTCGATCAGTTCACCCGCATCAAGGTCGATGTTACCGACATCAACGGTTCGGGCTCGACCATCACTTGGCAGTACTTCAACGGCACTATCTTCACCGCCCTGAGTGGAGTGGTGGACGGCACCAACAACTTTGAGAACAGTGGCGAGAACATCGTCTCGTGGGACCTCCCTGGCGACTGGGCGACCACCACGATCAACACCCAGGGACCTTTCTTCTACGTGCGAGCTAGGCTGACGACGCTGGGCTCCGCGAATCAAACGCGTGCGCGCCGCATCACTGTGGACGCAACACGCTTTCTGCCTTTCCCTCAATCGGGAGACGCGATCCGAACCATACTTTCTACTGGCCTGACGGAAACCATTCCCTGGGTCGAAGACAATATTTCGAAATTCGACCCTGATGATTAGGAGCACTGAATAATGAGCACATTGAGCATACTTGGCGGGGACTGGTTGCTGAACTTTGACGACGAGTTTGTCAGCGGCACCGCAGGCCTGCGAAAGCTCGAATATGTGACGGGCATCGTGCGTACCACCAATGAGGTGTACTCGGACGTGGCAGCGAATGCCGACGAGTTCCAGGCGATGGGGTTCCGCAATCCTATGCTGCCTGTGACGCCGAACGCCTACACCATGGAGAACGACTACTTCATCCCGCGCTCCTCAGCGGAGCAGCTGAAGGAGGGAGCGGTCACAGCCAACTGGGCGATGAAGACGCTGACAGGCGATACCAACGGTCACGGTGTGATCAAGGTGGAGTGGGTCGGTGGTACTGGCCCAGCCGCAGGTGACATCGGTCGAGAGGTGATCCAGGCGGATACCTCTGATGCCGGGTGCCTAGTGGACTTCGACCTCGACCCTGACGGTACCACCGTCATCTGGGTGCGGCCTATCGACTCAACGCCCAGTACGGGCGACACCTTCGATGGCACAGGCGCACTGACCGTCGCGGGCGGCACGCTGTCCTCGACCAGCTCCGTCGCAGGCATCTCGGGGATCACTCAGTGGTCTGCCATCCAGGCCATCGGAAGCGTACCGACAGCCACCGAGGTCTACCTGCTTCAGGACCGGATCAAGATGGTCGACAGCACGGGTGGATTCCAGTGGTGGGTCACCGATACGACTGTGTCGTTGGGCATCATCTCGATCCTGATCCAGGTCATCAACTCGGGCGTGACGATTGCCCAGGGTGACGTGGAGGTGTTCGCACGGCGCTACACCAGCCTGTACGACAACTTCCGACTGAACGTGATCGCGGGTGGCTTCCAGGCACTCCCGCTCTCGTCTGCTCCGGACATCAACAACACCACCGGTTACCGGCGCGTGACTGAAGTGGGTGCGACTGGCACCGGCACGTTCCAAGTGGGGGAGATCGCCAACGAGGATGTGAGTGGGGCCAGCGTGGTGATCACGGATGTGGCAGGGACCGGCGCGACTCCGATCCTGCAGTACTACATCGTCGGCGACCTGACCGACCTGTTCACCTCAGGCGCTCAGACCCTGACTGGCGTGACGTCACTTGCGACCATGACGACCGCAGCACCTATACCTAACTTGTTGGGTCCGACTGATGGTGCTTCGGGTGAGGGTGGCACGGTCACCGTGGCGCTGGGCAGCGTGGAGGTCGATCACGATGGTGATGGCCTCACGGAGCGCTACTCGGCCCAGGTCGACAGCCAGGGACCTGGAGGTTCCGGGGTAAGTGCCTCCAAGACCTACGAGCGAATGAAGTACATCACTCGACGTGGAGCGGATGCGGCTGATCTGTTCGGTGCGGGTGTCAATGTTCCTGGCGAGACCTACCGAGGCATGGAGATCGTCGCGGAGATCAACGCCAACATCGCGGCCTGGACGGAAGGCGATGATCTGGACATCGTAGCGAAGGCCTTCTTCTCTGCCCGGTCGATGGCGAACCAGGGAGCGAACACGCCGCCCTACGTGACCATCATGGACATCCAGACCTCGCTGCAGTCCGTGCAGGACAACGACGAGATTAGGGATGAGGGTACGGACACCGTAGTCGTCGAGGATGGCGCGGGTGCAACCCTGTTCTTCGCAGGTGCTGGAGGTGGCATCGAAGCCACAGCGGTGATCAAGTTCTCGCCGTTCTGCTCGTTCACCGGCACGGTGATCTTCGGGGCGAGGGGCATCTCGTTCATCAACCCGGCAGACGCTGACACTCAGAACTACATCCTGATCGACGACCTGGGCAACCAGCGAGTCTCGCCAAACACAGTGACGTTCACGGTCAACAACACCCTGACACTCGACCGGGTGCTGGTGGCGAGAGACACAGGTGTGGATGGGGTGATCGACAAGGATCAGTTCGGCGGCATGACCGCCGTCGCTGCGTCCTCGAAGACCATCACGATTGCGGGCACGATTGACTCCGAGGTGCCTCCAGCAGCAGTAGTGCGTGTGGTTGAGACCACGCTGCAGCAGGAGCACCACTATGTCTACGACAGCATCACGGGTACGACGATCTTCAATCTGAGAGACATCACCGCGAGCACGGCAACGGGGGGTACATCCGATACGGTGCTTGAGGACACGGGGGGTGACTTCGTGAACGAGGATGTCATCCCAGGCATGTTGATCTTTGTTGCAGCCCGCACCTCGACGTTTGAGGTGGTCTCGCGAACCGACCTTGACACTCTGGTGATTAGACTTGTCTACGGCGCTGGCGGGTTCGTGTCCGGTGATGCCTACACCATCAACGAGACAATCCAGCTGTACGCCACGAGCGATGACATCTTCGATCTGATCCTCGACGTCGAGGCGACGGGCACCGTCACGTCCAACACCTTCGTTCAGTCGACGACCTTCGACGTAGTCGTCAACGTGCGCCAGGGCAAGCTCATCCTGCCGTTCACCCAGAACGTGCCGGTGGATGCCTCAGGTGGTTCATCCACGGTGGTTCGTCAGCCAGACACCATCGCAACATAGGAGTAGAGAATGGGTCAGACATCCAACATCGGTGAGGTCGGCATCCGGTCGATTCGTATCGCTGGTCACCGGGTTGAGGACCTGCCACTGGGGATGGGGAATGAAGCGAAGGCGCAGATTCCCCTCGCCTTGGACATGCAGCGGCAGCAGAAGATTGCTGGAGTGCTGAAGAAATTCCCTACGGGCAAGCGGGTCTACTATGAGTCTCGGGTCAAGGAGGCTAACTCAAACATCGTGGGGTTCGGTGAGCAGCGCGTGCTGCGCCGCAAGTGGATCGGTGAGTACCGCGCCACGCTGCAGCAGATTGACGGGGTGCCCAACGTCCGTGAGCTGGAGGACGAGATCTTCGCCGTCTCCCAGCGCACCGACATCGATCTGGCGGAGAAGACCTCGATCATCCATAACATGAAGGAGGGTCACACCACCTTCGTGCCTGAGGCCATGGTCGAGCAGATGACCCAGTACGAGACCGACATCGAACGCTACGACATTGCGATCCAAGAGGAGAACGATGCCATCGGGCTGCTGAGTCAGACCATTGGCTTGGTGGAGCTGCGTGATTTTGAGTTGAGAAACCTGGGAGTTGCAAAAGCCTACGTATGACCACCCGGACGGACGTACTTCAGGACTTTGAGGAGGACCCTCGTATATCGACGGTCGAGGCTCCGTCTGTGACGTACCTCATGCAGGATGTGGTCGACACCACGCGCAAGGCAGAAGATTCGTTCCAGGGTATGTCTTTCGACAAGCTGCTCGACGCTGGGGGCAAGGAGGACCTGGGAGGTGGCTTAACGGTTGGGATCACTGTCACGCTGCAAAACAACGTGGTGGAGTTCGAGGCTCGTCGTACCCCTGCTGTAGAGGGCACAGTCACTACTCAAGGTCTGACGGATGCACGGAACCTCGTGCAGCTGATCGATACGGGGGCAGACTTCGACGCGGCGAACATCCAACCAGGGTCGTTCGTGATCAACTTCACGGACCAGTCTGTGACAGATGTGCGCCGGGTAGTCGGCATCAATCAGTTGGAGTGCAAGGCGCTGGTCAACGGTAATGGCAACACGTTTGAGGTCGGTGACGAATACCATGTGTTCAACATCGTCCAGTGTGATGCCACTGGGGGGAACCTCGTAGGGGTGGATGAGTTTGGTGCAACGATCAGTCCGATCCTGCCCAGTGCGTTCACCCAGGTGCTGTTGTCCCGGTCTACCTCAGCGACCCTCCTGGGGAGCGATAAGATCGATGACATCCACGGGCAGGTTGAGCGTGAGATCTACATTGATCAGGACGAGCCGGTCAACGGGGTCGGCTACCAGCAGAACCCCTACAACAATTGGTCGGACGCTGTCGACGATGCGGAAAATAGAGGACTGCTCAACCTAGTCATTAAGAGTGACGCAACGGTTGACCGGGCCATCCGAAACTTTTCAATTCGTGGCATTACATTCCCCACCCTTGATCTGGACGGGCAGGACATGGCTGGGACGACAGTCAGTGCCATGACCATCACAGGACTCCACCTGGGTCGGCTGCTGGCTCAAGACATAGGTATGTCTTCCGTAAGTGGCGAAGTCGTGGCTCAACGTATTGCAATCGGAGGGACCTACCTCGTCAGGGGGGGATCGTTCAGCATCCTGACATCAGTTGCGCCTTTCATCCCCGGCCAACCCTGGGAGTTGGATCTTGGTCTTGCTGATTCAGCGAGCATCGTTGGTATAGCTGATATCAGTGGTGGGATGTCTATCGTCAACATGGATGTGGCGGGAGATACGGTCCACATCCACTTCAACTCTGGCGTGCTCACCATCGACGCAACGTGTACAGATGGCAACATCGTAGTGACGGGTTTGGTGGAAGTTATCGACAACTCAACGGGAACGACTGTTGATATCAGCGCGATCATTAATATTACGGTGGTTGGTGCAGCTCCCTGGGATGCGTTGACAGCTGACCATACGACGGTAGGTACCTTCGGTGAGAAGGTCGGACAGAAACTTTTGACTTTTGCTAAGTGGATCGGCGTGCGTGGCGGGTCCGGTAAATAGGAGACGGCTATGACTAAGATTGCAGGACTGACGTACGTGAATGAGTTCTCGTTCTCGAAGGAGCAAGGCTTTACAGGCTCCGCTGGGGTGCATTCTGTGAAGGGCTATCAGCGTGGTGGCAGGGTGAGTAAGAAGGCTCCTCCCGTGGAGGCTGCTGAGGGTGGATCGATACATGCCCAGCTCAGGGCTGAAGGTGGACGGATGGGCTTCGCTTACGGTGGCAGGGTGAAGAACACCTCGTCTGAGTTCGTGGCGAAGAAGGGTTCAATGCCTTCGATGGACTCAGCGACTGATCCCGGTCGCCCAGCGAACCAAGCTGAGAAGGAGACGGGGGGACGTAAGCGCACGCTGCCCGGTATGGGGAAAGGAGGCAAGGTGCATGCAACGCGTCCACACCCGAAGAAGACGAAGGGTGTCAGGAAAGCATCGAAGAGAGGGATGCCCAAGAACGTGAAGGCGCACGGTGGTCTGGCGCACTACGCGGGTGGTGGACACTGTTAACGGAGTAGGTTGATGCCCACATCAGGAACGGTCGGTTCGACGGTCTTCTCTAACCAGCAGATCCTCGATCACGCATTCCGACGCTGCAAGATGATCGAGCAGGAGATATCTGGAGAGCACATCCAGATAGCTCTCGAGAGCCTGTGGCTGTTCTGCATGACGCTGTCCAACAAGGGCATCAAGCTCTGGAACATCGTGTCCATCATCCTCCCAATCTACGAGCGGGAGTCGACGGTTCCATTGCCCCTGGGCACGGAGAATATCCTCAACATCAACCTGCGCACGTTGAATCGGATCACCGGGACTGCGACTGCGACGGAGGGGGTGGCTGACAACGCGTTTGATTCAGACCTCAGCACCTCGTGTACGCAGACGACGCCTGCGGGCGATATCAACATGACCATTGAGAGTGGTGAGACCGCTGCCATCTCGACCTATGGGATATTGCCGACGGTCACTGGGACCTGGGACTTCGTCATCGAGGTGTCTACCGATGGCATCAGCTATACGACGATCCTGACGCGTACAGCAGAAGAGATGGTCGCAGGTGAGTGGAAGTGGTTCGACATCCAAGGCATCACGGACTTCACGGACTACCGATTGCGTGCGACTGGCACCACGGTGCTCGACGTCATCGAACTGGTGTATCAGAACGCGCCGCAGGAGATCCCGTTCTACCACACGCTGAATCGGACGGACTACTCCAACCTGCCCGACAAGACGAGCCCTGGTCGACCGACGCAGCTCTGGTTCGATCGTCAGAGGACCATCCCTGAGTTGCAGATCTGGCCGAACCCTGAGGCTCAATTTACGCTCTCGCAGATCACAGGGTACGTGCAGCGTCAGATCCAGGATGTGGGTGAGATGACGGACGAGCTGGAGGTGCCCGATCGTTGGTACCTTGCCATTGTCTGCTCACTGGCCGCGCACTTGGGACGTGAGATCAGGGAGGTGGATGAAGCACTCCTCAAGCGTCTCGATATTGACGCGAGCACTTATTTGAATGACGCCTGGACAGGTGAGGGGGATGGCTCCGACACCTTCTTCCGTCCCAACATCAGTCCGTACACGAGATAGCCATGCCTATCTTTCTAAATCCGACAGGCAGATCAAACTACGGCATTGGTGTGTGCGCACGCTGCTGGCGGAAGTTCAGTATTGAGGATCTCTTCTCGGACCCCAACACACCGGGGCTCAAGGTCTGCCTCGACGACCTGGATGACTACGATCCCTACCGTCTGCCCGCACGGCGTACGGAGGATGTGACGTTGCCGTTCTACCGCCCTGACGAACCTCTGACTGAAGGTGGGCCTATACCAAACACCACCTCTCTATTCGCAGTGCGGGATGTTCTAGGAGGGAACCCTCGAGTCACTGCTGGGGGTGACCTCCGTGTCCTTGAAAGTAGTTCTGTACAGCCCATTGTGGACGACTAGATATGCCTAACATCAAAATCACAGATCTGCCGAACGCTATCCTCCCGATGGATCTGACTGAGACCTTCTTTGAGGTACAGACCGTCGAAGCAGGCATACCGGTCAGTCGCAGAGCGTCTGGCGACATGCTGACCTTCACTACTGACGATGTCATTAAGGGTACAAGCAGCGACGACCCTGCGGTTGGTGGCGGAGTCTTCGATGGGAAGCAGACTTGGTTGAACTTTCTGTCTCAGCAGACAGCGTCGGTTGGCTTCGAGCCCCCAGGCGATGACTTCATCATTCAGAACTTCGCTCAGGATGGAGAGATATCCCTGCGCGTTCGCGATGGGAGTGTCCATCTAGCCACAGCTGATTACGGGGTCGACATTCCAACGACAGGCGCGATCAAGCTTCCTGTTGGAACGACTGGTGAAGAGCCCGCTCCGGTCAATGGTCAGATTCGATATGACTCGAGTACCAATCGATTCCGGGGCGTCATCTCGGGAGTCTGGGTTGATCTTGATATGGGGGCTATAGCCTTAAATGATCTGAGTGATGTCACCCTGACCGCTCCAGACACGGGCGGAGTGCTCTACAAATCCGCAGGTGACTGGCTCGATACCGACGCCATCGTCATTGACCCAGCTGCCGGGGTAAGTCTTAAGGAGAGTGGAACCATCCGGCTGACGGTCACCGCTGATGGTGCTGACGTGTTCGGGCAGCTCCTCGATGTCATCAATTCAGCAAACTCCGGAGCTAGTATCACCTGGAGGGACTCCGATGGTGGGGGCAGATGGAACGCAGACGGGACTCTTGTCACCCTCTCGCAGACGGACGGTGCCGGGGCGATTTCGGATACGTGGATACGCTGCACTACCAATGGAATGGTGGAGGTTCGCCACAACGGCCAGAATGCAATGAGGACCGCACTACAGGCCAATGGTGGCCTGGAGGCATTCAATACAGCGACGGGTGCGGGATTCGAGCGTGTCCTTACGACGGCTGACCTGGGGGGAGCGGTAGCGCTCAACGATCTCACGGACGTCACTCTGACGGCTCCAGCCACAGGTGGAGTGCTCTACAAATCCGCAGGCGATTGGCTCGACACCGACACGATCCTCATCACTCCTGGGTCAGACATCCAGATGAACGTGGAGCTGACGATCCGGGAAGCCGGTGCGATCCTTCGTTTTAATGATGCAGGCGATACTCCTCAAGGCTCCTTGGGTACCAGTATCGCTGATATGTATCTCGACAACTTCGTTGATGATCAGAGCATCTTCATGCGCCCCAGAGAGGCAGGTGGTACCCCAAGGATCGGGGCTGAATTCACTGCCGACGGGCAGATTCTTAATCACATCGGCCTTGAGAGATTAAGCACCCAAGCAGACGGCGTTGATGTCAGTTCTAACGCGGGCATCACGGTCTTTGATGTCATATCAGTGACGGCATCGGGAGACATCCAGGTTGGGCTAAGGGGCCAGACAAATGGCGGCATGCGTCTGTTTTACGATGAAGGTCTTACTCGAGGATTTATACAGCAGACCACTGCTGGGGGCGTTCTCGAGGACACCTGGATAACGCTGTTTGAAAACGGTGCGGTCGAACTCAACTTCAACGATGTACCAAAACTCAACACTGCGAACGGCGGCATCGATGTTCTCGGTAGCACTGCCACTGCGCCAGCCTCTGGGGGTGCTCAGAACACCGCTGTTTTCCTGGAGAATCTCGGCGGCACGGCCATTGGATTGCTGGGGTTCAGCGCACAGGAGGAGCTGGCGATCGCCAGCTTCGTACATGGTGGCAATGTCGAGATCACTGCCCAACAGGCTGGGGGTGCGACTCGTAACCTGTTCGTCGGCAATCCCGATTCAGGATCGTCTATCTTTCACGCTGCCACCAACGTGGCGCGGATCGTCACAGCGGCTGAAGGCATCCAACTCAGCAGTGACTCCAGCAACAATCCAGCGGCGGGAGGGGTGCAGGATATCAGGATCATCTTCGCGAACAGCCTTGGGAACATCGTCGGGTTCTCCGACTGGCAGGGCACCATCGACTGGACGATGCAGAACTCGGTCCACGGTGGAAGCATCCTTTTCGAGGCGCAAGATTCGTCGGGCACGGTCCACTCGCTGATCAGTGCTGACCCAGATGACGATGTAAAACTCTTCGACACCAATGTTGAAGTAGCACGTACCCTGCCTGTGGCATCAGGTGGATTCGAGATCGACAACCAAGCAACCGGCGCAGGCTTCGAGCGCGTCCTGACTACTGCTGATCTGGGTGGTGGTGGCGCACTCAACGACCTGAGCGACGTGACTTTGACTGCTCCAGCAACGGGTGGGTTTCTGTTCAAGTCAGCTGGGGATTGGATCGACACAGCTGACCTGCTGCTCACAGCAGGCACGGACCTGGACCTCGCGTCCGGGTTGAGCCTCAATCTTCTCAAGACCACTGCTATTGATCTCGTCGACAACGACAACGCGCTGAACATCGGTACATTGGCTGGGGCTCACCTAGCGTTCGATGGGAACGACATTCAGGCCAAGTCGAACGCGACCACGGCAACTACTCTGAGAATGAATAACCTGGGTGGCGGAGTACTTATAGGTGATGATTCCATTGCCTTGATTCAACTTTTTGGCGCTACTGTTCAGCTTTCTAACTCGGCGGGCACAGGCCGAGTGGATATCCTGTCAATTCAGCCCGCGCTACTCGACAACAACTCCAACGCACTGAACGTAGGTGCCTTGGCGGGAACGCACATTGCATTTGGACCCGCCAATATCCAAGCGAAAGGAAGTGCGTCAACAGCCGGAACTTTGAGTATCAACACCCTGGGGGGTCAGGTAGAGATTGGAGCTGGATCGGGGGTCACAGTATCCCTCAACGCTGCACTGGTGGATCAGGACAACTCGTCGGATGCTACTGCTACAGGGTTTCGCATTCGCAACAGTGAGGGTGGCTTCGAGATAGTGGTTGATGGAGACGACACCACGTTCTCCCAGACTGCTTCCAACGCGGCGCTGGAAGATACCCTGATCAAGTTCTTCAACAATGATCGGACGGAGTTTTACTTCAACGGGATATTGGAAGCGGCAACCCAACAGCACAACCTTGACCATGTGACATCGGGTCTTACGGCTGAGGACCACGGAGGCAACGCTATCGATGTGGGCTGGAACCTCATGCCCGTCATTGAGCGAGACACCAGTCTCACCTTTGCAGAGCTTCACGTCTCCAAGATGATCCACCGGGATGACACGGGGGCAGCTGCGTTCACTCTCCCCTCGGGTACTACTGGAGCAGTTCCTCCGGTGGGGTCCATCATCATGCTCACCAACGAGAACGCGACAGGCGCGATGACGATCCTGGCGTCTGGCACGCTGCGTTGGCTTGAGGGGTCTGGCACCCCGTCCACTGGCACGCGCACCCTGGCCGAAGGTGGCATATGCACCGTTTACCACTACAGCGATACCGAGTGGTGGATCTGGGGGATCGGACTCTCATGACAGCCGCAATGGCAGCAGCAACTGGGGTAGCAATTCCCGCAGGTGGGGAGGTATTTGACATGGTTGCTGGGGTTGCTGGCAGTCTCACAGGATTTAACGATGGCCCCGGACCAGATTATGGAACGAATTCACCTGCTAACTTCCTGGGAGATTTGGTCATTGCGTTTAGGTTTGAAGTTGCCGCCACGGATAATTTTAAGGTGGCTATTGACGGACAATTTCACCCTCAAACTCTCTTTACCCGAGTGACTGTAGTGGGTGACGCCTGGGACATAGACCTTTTGACAGCAGATGCGGATGCGTTTGATGACGAGGAGCAGTCATCTCAGACCTCTTGGGAATGGGATGATGAGGGTCATGCTGTTTTTACTGATACAGAATCTTACGTGGTTACTTTGTTTCCATAGGAGAACTAGAAAATGAGTGAAGAAGAAGGCAACGGAAAAACGACTGAGGCAATACCTGAGGTTCCTCCTCAACAGGAACAGAAGCAGATGCAGATCGGGCCTCAACAGATCCAGGCAGCAGCCGCTGCAGGTGCGGAGCTGTTGCAGGACAAGGCTCTGAGGGTTCCTTTGGGTGCGGCAGGGGCGCTGTCCATTCTACAGGGGGTCCTGGCAGCAGTCGCAAGGGGAGAGCTGGCTATTGTGGGTGCCGAAGCAGCTGCAGCACTCCAGGCAACTCCGCCGAACAAACGGCCCAACCGTTCGAAGCAACCGAGGGGGGGCGCAAGGAAGTGATCGACCTAGGTCAGTTTCGGGAGTACGTCATCGACCCCGTGCTCGAGGAGATGTCGATGTACTCAGTGGCAGCGTCGGAGCTGTTGCTGGGGACTGCTATCCAGGAGTCCCGCCTGACCTACTTGGTACAGCTCGGTGGGGGGCCTGCATTAGGTGTGTTCCAGATGGAGCCTGCGACCTTCAGGGACATCTGGACAAACTACCTCGCGTACAGGCCGAGCATCTCGAAGAGCGTTCAATCGATCGCTGGAGTGATTGCTGCTGAGCACGCTACTGCAAAGCAGATGGTCTGGCACCTCGCCTTTGCAGCTGCGATGTGTCGGGTCCACTACCGGAGGGTTGCGGAGGCGATGCCGCCTGCAGGGGATCGTCCCGCACAAGCGGCTTACTGGAAGGAGTACTACAACACCCCCCTGGGCGCAGGGACGGAAGCGGAGTACCTCGAGAACTGGGAGAACGCGCATGGACATTAAACTCAACAACCCCATCGAGCTGCTCTCACTGAGCTTGCTGGGTCTCGGGTTCACAGTGATGTACACGAGGATGGATGTCAGACGACATCTTGACCTTGAAGTCAATCTGGTCATCTGGTCCTGGAGCTGGACGTGGGTCTTAGGAGGTAAGCATGGCGAGTAATCTCCTGAAGAAACTGGGCGGCATCATCGGGGCAGTAGCACCGACCATTGCGACGGCATTGGGTACTCCCCTGGCGGGGGGCGCTATCAAAATGGTGCTCTCCGCACTCGGGGTCGAGACTGAGCAGCAGGCGATGACTGCCATCCAGAACGACCCTGAGGCTTTGGTCAAGCTCAAGACTGCTGAGATGGACTATGCGAAGCGCATGAAGGAACTCGACATCGACGTCTACAAGATCGATGCCGCAGATCGCTCGAGCGCTCGCACCATGGCTGACAAGACAGGCATCTGGCCGCAGGTGCTCCTGACTGTGCTGTTTACAGGGGGGTACTTCTGGCTGATGTCACTGTTTTTCACCAGCGACTTGTTTGAGGGTCTTGATGATTGGGCGAAAGGCCAAGTCGGAATTCTCATCGGGGTAATGACCACCGTCGTTATCCAGCAAATGAACTTCTGGTTCGGCTCCTCGAAAGGGTCGAAGGACAAAACTGAAAAACTAGGAAAAGCGATATGAGTGAGATAGGCGACACCATCAAGAACTTCAGCATCATGTTCGACAACCCTGCCGTGGGTGGGGGTCCCACCATCAACAGCAAGGATGCCTCCGAGTTGCTGGGCATCTTCGCTGCCTTGGGGGATTCAGGTGAGGACCCTGCCGATTTTGTAGCGCTCATCCAGGCGCTGGCGGATGGCGGGCGCAGGCCAACCCGTGTCGAGTGGGCAGCGCTGCGAGGAGAGGCACAGGTCGTAGAGGAGACTCCCGTTGAAGAAGAGCCCGTTGCCCAAGACGAACCGGAGGCGGAACAGGTACCTGAGACTGGAGAAGCAGAAGCCTCAGGAGACGAGCCCACCTCCGAGGAAACCCAACCGGAGTAGTTAGATGGCCGAGGTACTGACTTTCAACTCGCTCCAGACGGACATGCGTACCTATCTGGAACGGGGTACGTCCGTGGACCCCACGGTGTTTGAGCAGCTGCCTCGGTTGATCAACTTGGCTGAGCGCACGCTGGCGGGCTCACTGAAGATCCTGGGGTTCGTGAAGGTCCTGACGGACACGATGACCGTAGGTCAGTCGGTGATCGCTAAGCCTGACCGGTGGCGCGCTACGATCTCGATCAGCTTCGGGGTAGGAGCAACGCAGCGGCGAACACCTTTGTTCGCACGGTCCTATGAGTACCTGCGGCGTTACTGGCCTGATGAAGACCTGATGGCTCAGCCAAAGTTCTACTCAGACTATGACTACTTCAATTGGGTCATCGCACCTTCAGCGGATTTTGCATATCCGTTCGAGGTGAATCTTTGGGAGTTGCCTCCGTTGTTGGACGACGCCAACCAGACGAACTGGACAACGGACTTTGCGCCCAATGCTCTGTTGCATGGTTGTCTCCTGCAGGCAACTCCATTTTTAAAAAATGATGAGAGGCTTCCAATCTGGCAGGGGATCTACGACAGAGACGTCGCGATCCTCGAGCAGCAGGACATCAAGCGAATCATCGATAGGTCAGTTACGAGGGGGGGTGTCTAATGGCATTCACTGATGTCTTTGGAGGAGAACTACTCCTCCCGTCGCAACTCAGTTACAACCAGATCGACTTCTCTGTCGACGTCACATTGCAGTGGAGTCGGGAGCAGCAGATTGGTGGTGTGAATGTAGTCTCCGACTTCATGGACATGGATGCCACGGCAGGTTCGCTCAACGTGGACATGCCTTCCGCATCAGCGACGGGGACGGGGAACAAGGCTACGTTCAACAACATTGGTTCGAACTCATTCACGGTGCGCGACAGTGTAGGGGGGTCGATCCAGTCAGTCGCACCGGGTGAGCAATGGGTAGTTGTCCTGACGGATAACACCACAGCTGCAGGAGAATGGAGTACCTTCCAGCTGGGTGCAGCTGTTTCGGTGGCGTCAGCTTCCGCACTGGCAGGCGCTGGGATCAAGGCTATCTCGACCACGCTGAACCAGAAGATCGACTCCGACGTTGAGGGGGCAACTCCCTTCACTGCGGTCGATGGTGATCGTGCGAAGTGCTTGATCTATACCGCTGGTGCAGGCACCTGCAACCTCCCCTCTCCTGGGGCGGTGGGGAATGACTGGTGGTTCATGTTGCGGAACTCCGGTTCGGGCACGCTCAACGTAGTGCCTCCCTCAGGGGTGATCGATGGTTCCGCGAGCATCAACCTGGACCCTGAGGTTTCAACATTCATCTTCACGGATGGTACTGATTTCTTTACCGTCGGATTGAGCACAGGCTCTGTCATTGCCTTCGACTTCGTTTCGATAGCCATCCCCGGCTCAGGTGATTTCACCCTCTCGGGAGCGAACCTCAATCGAATTGCTTACCGCTTCACGGGGGTACTCACAGGTAATAGGAAGGTCGTCGTACCGACCACCACGCAACAGTACTGGGTGGACAATCAGACGACTGGTGCATTCACCCTGGAGATTGCTACTTCTGGGCAGGTGGGTCCCCCACAGGTAGCTCAAGGGGAGACGATCATCTTCTACTGCGATGCGACGGATGTGGTCAACGCAGTGACTGCATCCTCCATCTCCTTCCCCGTCCTGATCGCTCAGGGGGGAACAAGCGGGACCACAGTCGCGGCAGCGCAATCAAATCTTGAGGTACCTCCTGTTGGTAGGTTACTCATTGACGGTTTCGGAATCGCTGCCACAGGATTGGGTGACCTCTCGGCTGATCGAACAATCAATGTGGAGGTCCCCACAGAATCCCAGCCTGGAGCAGTTGAGATAGCCACCCAGGCAGAGGTGGATACAGGCACGGATGACATCCGTTACATCACTCCATTGAAACTGGCGACCACGTTCTTGCGGGCGGCGAAGTCAATCAACGAGGTTCTTGACACCTCTACAACTCTGCAAGATGACGACGATCTGTTCCTCGAGATGGAAGCCAATACGTTCTATGAATTTGAACTGTATTGTCATTGGTCTCAGTCGACTTTCGCGATGGGTCTTAAGTATGAATTCACCGGCCCCGCTGGGAGCACAGGCGACTGGCAACTGACCCAAATTGATGAATTAGGGGCCAATGTGTTTGACGCCTTCTTCGATACGGGTGGGTTCCCCAGTGCATTTTCCCTGACAGGCTCGACAACAGCTACGGTGACCCAGGGCATGTTTCTTAGAGGGAGTATTCAATGTGCGGGAACCCCAGGGACGTTGCAATTCCGATGGGCTCAGGTCATCAGTAATGCAAACGACCTGATCGTCCGTGGTGGGTCCTACCTGAAACTGACGAAGCTGCCCTGATGCCTTTAGCACCTGTCCTACTCGCATCACGCGGTGGCATCAAACGCGATGGCACGCGGTTCGAGGGGAATCAATATGTCGACGGACGCTGGTGTCGGTTCCAGCGTGGCAAGCCGAGGAAGATCGGTGGCTATCAGCAAGTCACGGATACGATCCCTGAGATCACCCGAGGCATGACCAGCTTCTCGAGTGACGGGGTGCAGTTCCTTCACCTGGGGCACCCCAACTCACTGGGTCAGTATCAGGTAGCTGCGGGGACGCTCAACGCATTCAACGATCGCACCCCCGCTGCGCACATTTCGAGTTTGGACAACCTGTGGCAGTTCGCTGTGTTTCCTGACACGACAGGGAGTGGAGATCAAGTACTCGTAGCTCACGCTGCACCTAATCTGGCGAACATCGACAACTCCGTTACGCGCCCAATCGTCTCCGGGGATGTGGCAGACACGGCGATTCTTACGCCGGGGACTGTTGTCGCCGCTGATGTGAGTGGGGGCATCGTTGCAGTGGGTGTCTTCCTGTTCTCCTACGGCAGCGATGGGCACATCGAGTACTGTCAGCCTAATAACCTAACGCTCAGTGACACGATTGCTGCCATCACGGAGCAGAAGATTGTCTTTGGCATTCCTATTCGAGGTGCGGGCATCGGACCTGCTGCATTGTTCTGGTCACTGGACTCATTGATCCGTGCCACGTTCCAACAGGACATAACATTACCTGCCTTCGCCTTCGATACGATTTCAACTGAGATCTCTGTTCTATCCTCACAAGGGATTGTTGAGTACGACGGGATCTACTACTGGCCTGGAGTGGACCGTTGGCAGGTGTTCAATGGTGTAGTCCGTGAGGTACCGAACGACGTCAATCAGAACTTCTTCTTCGACAACTTGAACTTTGCCAACCGGCAGAAGGTGTTCGGCTTCAAGATCCCTCGCTTCGGTGAGATCTGGTGGTGCTACCCGAGGGGATCAGCCACGGAATGTACGCACGCAATCATCTTCAATGTGCGTGAGGGCACTTGGTACGACACGGAACTCCCTGACTTTGACGACGCAGACCAGGGCCGAACCGCTGGAGTGTATGCCAATGTCTATCAGAAGCCCTTCATGGTCGACAATGAAGTCACGGCGAATGGTCGTACCCTCTGGCAGCACGAGACGACCAAGGACAAAGTGCGTACCGGTCGGATCAGTGCGATCCAGTCATTCTTTGAGACCCACGAGCTGTCGTTGCTGGAGGAAGGTCAAGGGACTCAGTCGATCAGGGTGGCTCGTATCGAACCTGATTTTGTACAGGTAGGTGACATGACGCTGACGGTGAAGGGGCGTCAGAATGCGAAGGCTCCCCAGGTGACTGAAGATCCGAGAACATTTGTGGCGGAGCCCACAGAAGGTACGGATGAGACGATTAAACTGCAGTCGATCCAACGGTTGATGAGTTTCAGGTGGGAGTCGAATACGGGGGGTGGTGACTACGAGTACGGCGACACCTACATACATCTCGAGCCAGCGGATGGGAGGGTTGAATCATGATCATCCACCCTCAAGGCTTCGGAGATGATGTCATCGCTTGGACGGACCAGATGACTTTTCTGGTGGCAGAAGAGGCACCCAACTGCATCCGCTTAGATGATCCAGAGGATTGGCGCGAGTGGGCCATGTGCATCGTTGGGTCACAAGATCAGATAGGGCAGGACAGCCCTGATCCCCATGCTTTTGCCACATGGCAGGAGTGGGCCGAACGGTTATTTCTAACACAGGATTTTTCGGGGTAAGGCAATGGCGGAACTTACAGCATCAGAGCAGCGTGAATTCGATCGCCTCAGTCGAAAAAGGATGGTGCGCGAGAATCAAATGCGCCCTCGAGACGTACGTGCAGCGATGGAAGAGGATAAAAGGAAGGGTCTCGGTCGTAAGGGACCCCCACAGAAGAGCGGTGGTGTACGTGCATACCGTCCGGACACAAGCAAGGGTGCGGGAATGCCCCGCCCTCGTGGTTCGATTGGTGGTGCTGGAGGACCTTCCGGGAAGGACAAGATGACTCCCCTGGGCGGGTTCCGTCGGATGAGTAACGAAGAAGGTCCTCCTAAAGGAGGGCTCGCCGCCATGCTCCAACAGCAAGGTGCAGACGAAGGTCTCCTCAAAGCAGTGCAGCAGATTGAATCCACACCTGGGGGTATGGAGCTGCTCTACACGTTTGCCGCTGAGCAGATGATGAAAGACCAGGGGTACCCGGCGAAGAAGGCAAAGAAGATCCGGCTCTACAACATGGGGGGTGTGGTCGAACTCGCTCGAGGAGGGTCCACCCGACAGGCGGCAGAAAGAACCCGACGAGCGGGGCGTGGTGACGACTCAATCATGCTCCACCTGAGCCCTGAGGAAGCGGAGGTTATCTCCGTCATGTGGGGACCACCTGAGATCAACCCTAACACTGGGATTGGAGAGTACGGCTTCCTCTCGAAGGCTTGGAAGAAGATCAAGAAGGTCGTCAAGAAGATCGTCAAGAGCCCCATCTTCCAGGTCGTTGCTCCTATCGCTCTGAACGCATTCTTCCCTGGGCTGGGGGTGGCAATCGGTAGCGCACTGGGAGCATCTGGTACTGCAGCAGCCGTGGTGGGCAATGCCGTCATCCAGGGTGGTCTGGGTGCAGCAGCTGGAGGCAAGGAAGGGTTCATCAAGGGTGCCTTCTCGGGAGCCATCACCGGTGGCCTGGGCACCGCTGTAGGAACCGCAGCAGGGCTTGAAGGAGCGACTGCAAGGATCGCTGGGGACGCTCTGCTATCTGGGGCGGGCTCCTCACTGGCAGGGGAGGATTTCATAGGGGGTGCAATCTCTGGGGGTCTCACCACCGCTGCAGGACTGCAGGCCGATCAGGTGCTTGCAGGTGGAAAGGAGGCATTCACGGGGCTCGCGCCTGGACAGGCGGGGCCACCTCTGCCTCCATTGAAAGGAGCCATGCGGGTAGCGAAGAAGTACGCACTCCCAGCGCTGGCTCTTGGTGCCCTAGATAGTGCGGGCGACTACGAACAGGAGGTACCCGACTGGGCCAAGGATCAGGGAGCATCCGGGGGGGAGGGGTTCGGAGATCCGCTCCCGCAGTACTCGATGAATAGGAGGTTTCAGGGGCTGGACAGCGCGGAGGACTACTTCACCTACGGACAGCCGGGATCACCTACCTCAGGGCAGCATTTGTTCATCGACCCTGATCCATTCCCCCTCACAGACGAAGCAGGAGAGGCTGTGGACCCTCTTTCGGGGCTTGCTCCCATAGGTCAGCTGACGGAAGAACAGCTTAGAGCGCAGCTGGGAGGAGCTAGAGGAGGGGCTGTAATGGCCCAACGTGGAGGGGAGGTTGATCATTGGGCACAGAACGCTGATGTGTTCAGCACCATCCCGACAGTCAGTGCGCAGGGGGGTAAGCCGGAAGGCAATGGTCGATCAGACGACATCCCGGCGTGGCTCAGTGAGGGGGAGTACGTGATCGACGCGGAGTCGGTTGCTCTCCTGGGGGATGGCTCTGGTGATGCAGGTGCTAGGCGACTCGATGAGATGCGGCGTAACCTGCGGAAGCACAAGGGGAAGAACCTCAAGAAGGGGCAGTTCAGTCAGAAGGCAAAGAGTCCGGATCAGTACATGAACAAGCTGCGCCGCAAGGCTGCTACGTATGAGCACGGGGGAGTACACAACGTATGACTAGTTTCATGGACTTTCTCTTCGAGGGTAAGCCTCCGAAATCGACTACCACCTATGGGCAGACGGTCGAGAACGTCCCCAAGTGGATGTCCGACTACACCCAGGGTCTGTTTGCGAAAGCCAATGCAGTAGCGGCAGAACCCTACATCCCCTACGGCGGGCCGAGGGTTGCTGGCTTCGATCCAGCGCAGGAACAAGCCTTCGGCATGGGGGAGCAGAACGTAGGGAACTGGCAACCCTTCATGGAGGGCGCTACTGCAGCGACCGTTGATGTGCTGGGTGGACCCAGCGGTCTGGAGCAGGCTCAGCCCTACTTGGATCAAGGTACGCAGGGCTTTCCGGGGTCTGTCGATCAGTACATGAACCCCTACATCAGCCATGTGCTCGATCGCCAGGAGGAGCTGGCGGGGCGCACGCTGAATGAGCAGTTCCTGCCCGCCCTGGACCGTCGGTTTACTGCAGCGGGGCAGTTCGGATCACGCGGGGAAGGGCCTGGATCAAGTTCTATGGAGGCTCAGGGTGTTCGAGGTGTGCGGGGCATCATGGAAGGTCTCGAGGGTCAACGACTGGCTACCCTGGGTGCAGCCTATGGACAGGCGGGAGAACTCTACGGAGCAGATGCGAACAGGTACCTGACAGCAGGTCAGACGGCTGGAACGCTCGGCATCCAATCGGATCAGATTGGGTTGATGGGGGGTCAGCAACTGGGTGCGCTCGGTGAGGCCACACAGGCCGCAGGGATGCGTGACGTTGGCATGATGGAAGGCATTGGAGCAACGCGGCAAGGGCAGGATCAGCGGAGTCTGGACATAGCGTACGGTGACTTCCAGGAGCAGCGCGATCTGCCAATGGATCGCACGCAGTTCATGTCGGAGATCATTCGTGGTCTGCCTCCATCGGCTGTTGGGCGTTCCACCAATGTCCAAGAATTTGGACCTGCATCCATCTATCAACCTTCACCTCTGTCTCAGGCTGTGGGGGCTTACGGAACGTACCGAGGGTTGACCGAGGGCAACGCTCGTGGAGGTCGGGTGGGTCGTCACATGGTGGGGGGCTTCATCAACAACGCCCATCCACGGGAGCACAACAAAGCACACCACGCTGGCTATGGTGACTACGGACGCGGAGGGCTGGCGCGGTATGCCGCTGGGGGAAAGCTCCGACCTATGACACGAGGTACGCGATGGGCGGCTTAGCAGCTGCAAACAACCACGGCTACTACTACGGCGATGAGTACGCGCTGGGAGGTCTAGCTCAAGCTGCCCGCTCGGGGTACCAGAAAGTCAAAGGCTGGATGAGATCTTTGTCAGGGTGGTTCGGTCGGAAGCAGCCGGGGCTGACGAAGGCTTCTTCAGTGATCTACCCGCAGTGTGATCTGACTCATCGTTCGGAAGGCGCTATCCAGCTAGAGGATCAGGACTGATGGCTGATTTCCTACCGGGCTGGCCGGAAGAATGGAAGAAGCAAAAGGGCGACCCTGCCGGATGGGACCCAGAGCAATGGGTGTATCCGCAACAACTGAGAGGTGAACAAGTGGCAACGCAAGATGATGGCGGGCTAGCACAGGCAATCGTAGGTGACTTGACGACTTACGATAACAGCGATGACCTTGACCCTTTCATGGGGGCTCCCGGCGCGTTGGAAGCGGCAGCACCTGGACGGCGACCCGCTCATCTACCTACCCAGTCTGCTCGACGTGGGCAGACTATGACTAACGATGCAGCCATAGGGCGTTTGAACGAAGCACGCCGCCGACTGACGGATCGACGTGACAAAATAGAACAGGACAAGACGGATCAGTGGTTGGCTTTAGCGCAAGGCATGCTTGCACCAACGAAGACTGGCAGCTTTGGTGAGTCGTTAGGTGTTTCAGCGGGGTTGATCAGTGAGGCTCGTTCGGATAAGAGAGAACAGCTGACCGACATCGAGAGGGATCTACTCGACGCGGAGGTGAAGTCGCAGCAGCTGACTCTGGCAGGACGTCCACGTCTGGGTTCGAGTGACGACGTCTATCATCCAGATGATGTCGCTGAGTTCCCGGAGAACCCAGAGAAGTGGCGGATAATCCAAAAGCAAACCATCGTGCATAGCGATGGCATGACGGAACACATTTTTACGGGAACGGATACCGGTGAGCTGTTGCAGGTAGTGTCTCCTAACAACCCCATTACCGTACGTGAGAAAGCTGATGCCCAGGTCGCGGGAACCCAAGAGTCTAGGCGTGCTCAGCACGATATTGATCAGGGGCTGATCGCAACTATTGCAACGTCCAAGCTGCGCGATGCGCGGGCGATCTTTGCAAGTATACAGACCGGTGGACTCAAGTCGGGGATCGCACGCATCGGTGAGTACCTCAATATTAGGATCGCAAACGACGCAGACTTTAGGGTGATACGACGGCTCATCGGTGATGAGGTTCTCACCCAGCTGTCTCGCTTGACGGGTACGAAGACTGACTTTGAGTACCGGAAGATCGAGTCGCTCAACGCAAGTCCGGAGGCTAGCCAGGAAGCCAACCTGCGCATCCTCGACGAGATGTTAGGACGTTACGACAGGATCATTGACATTGGGGAACGCGCAGCTCTCGCCTCAGCTGTGAATGTTGATGATGATCTGTCGGTGCTGAGGTATCGGGAATTCCGTGTAGAGGATGAAGAGCGGAAGGAGCTTGAACTGCATCCCCGAGTGAAGATAGCGCCAGCCTTGCATACCGATAGGTTAGTCGAACAATTTGACCCCGATAATCCAGACAACCCCAAGCTGATCGAGTTCTTTAGGAAACGATACGGCTGGCCTCCGGTAGATCCGGAAGTGCTCTCGGCGCTGCGTAAGAAGGGGTATAAGGACTGATGGCTGAACCTGATTACACGACAGCAGAAGATATCCTCCGTATGCAGGCTGAGATGCAGGCGGAAGACCAAGCGCTGATGGCACAAGGGTACGCACCAGGGGAGATCCCATCTGAAATAGAACAGGCAGCAATAGCTGAGCAGCTCCCTGAACCAGACATGTCGTTCAAAGATCCGTTTGACGAAGATCCGTTTGCGGATCTCGATGATGATCCCTTTGCGGATCTCGACGAACCTATTGGCAACCCTCTTGCCCAGTTTCCCAGTCCATTTCCTGATGAACCCGGTACCTCTCGTGCGTCACGGGAGCTGGGAGAGATGTTTGTACCCAGCGCTCTTGGTGGTGACGCTCCACAGGTGGGGCCAGGGCGCACCGTAGAAGAGAGTGGGGGTGGTGTAGGGTCGACTATACCAACAGGGTATCAGGCGATGATCTCAGCAGCTGCGCTGACGATGACTGATCCGCAAGAGATCGCAGACATGCTGTCCGAGTTTCCTGAGATTGGCATTACCTACGCACCCGATGGTGCAATCATCGCAACCAACAACGAGACGGGGGCGCGAGGTCTCATCAATCGTCCCGGCATGAGCGGCATGGACGCACTGCAGATGTTAGGACTTGGTGCAGCGTTCACGCCAGCAGCAAAGGTTGCAGGGCTAGGTGTGAAGACTGCTATACCCGCAATTTCCAGTGCCACAATGCGCAAGCAGCTGGAGAAAGCAGCAGTCAAAAAAGCGACGTTGCAAGGGGCTGCTGCTGCAGGCGTCACTCAAACAGGACTGGAGTCAGGTCAAGCGCTATCTGGTGGGACGTTCGATCCTGAAGACATCGCGTTCACCACTTTGGCAGGTGGTGCTGCGGAAAGGCTGGCGAAGCCTATTGCAAATATTGCTACCAAAGGCAAGGAGCTGATAGGCAAAGCTGCGGATGTCGTACCTAAAAATGTCATGCAGGCGTTGGAATACGCGAAGGCAACAGGGAGGAAAATCTACACATCTGATGCGCTCTCGGAGTTCATGACCCCTATCCAAATGATATTCATGAAGACGATTGAACGTGTTCCGATTACAGGTATCGGTCGTCAGAAGATCAGGCAGAAAGCTGCCCGAACGGATGCGCTCATCGATCTCGCTAACAAGTACGGCATCGACGTCAAGACTGAGTTGGGACAGGACATCGCGGATAACTTCATCACCCGCATGATCAAGCAGCGTTTCTGGGGTAAGAACGCGGAGACCATGGACCCGAACAACTGGCCCACAGGAGTCGGGAACCCGCAAGCACGTCGAAACGCTCAGGCTAAGGCACAAGAGATGCTCGAACGTGCGTTCGAGAGGGAAGCCGATGACGTCGTTGACTTCGCACTGGCTAAGCAGCTGCGGCAAGGCAACCTTGATGATGAAATCGTCGAGCGTGTTCTGGATCAAGCCAAACCCAAGCGTGTTCAAGATCTGTTTAACAAGCTGATGCCCGAAGGGAAGCTGGCAGTGAAGCAACGCTTCCTCACCAAAGGATTGGAGAAAGCAGGCTGGACTCCTGACGCTCCGCAGATCGCTGATCCAGATCAGTTCGTGAAGTACCTCACCAACCCCAAGAACAATAAGATGCTGAATGTCTTCTTCGATGAAGGTGAGCGCGACTTAATTGAGGGGACTCGTGAGTACCTGAGGATAACAGCTGCCGCCGCTAAGACGGGTCAGGGCGCGGGCATGGTTGCTGCGGTAGGTGGTGGTGCGGCTGTTGGTCTGGCAATCGCGAACGGGTTGTGGGGCGTAGCTATGATGACCGCAGTCGCAGGGCGAGGCATTCAAGGTAAGACGGTCCGTGACCTTCTTTTGAAGCTGACGTATGCCAAAGGTGATCCCGCAAAAGCTCAGGTGATCATGCAGACGCTGCGCCCCCATGTCATTGCACTGCAGAACCAGTACTTCGAGAGTGGTGGTCCCCCCGAGTTTCCTGACGTTGAGTTCAACAAGGCCATGATGAAAGACTTGGGCGACTACGGCATGCAGTACCTTCGTACTCTGGGCGAGCAGGGTATGGACAAGTTTGAAGATACGAGTGAACGACTTAGCGAGATGTTGACCGAGTAATGCCAGCCGTACGTACCAGAGAAGGACGGAAGGTTCGCAACCGAGCGGGCCGACTCCTCGCTGAGGGTCAGCGCCTGTTCATGCCTGCTCACCTCGATCAGGTGCGAGCGATTGCCATGCGTGGTCTGACCGAGGATCAGATGTCCGAACTCTTCGACATCAGTCGTCGGCAGATGGGTGTGTGGAAGAAGCAGTACCCCCTGTTCAGGAAGGCACTCGAGGAGGGCTACACCGACGCCGATGCTGCTGTGCTGTCGGCTGTGTACCAGTCAGCCGTGGGCTATACCCATGACGAGGAGAAGATCTTCCAGTGGGACGGTGAGGTCATCCGTGCCGACACGGTCAAGCACTACAAGCCTGACATGACTGCGGCGAAGCTCTGGCTGACCAACAGGCAGCGAGCGCACTGGAAGGATCGTCAGCAGGTCGGAGTGAACGGTGGTACCGATGACGATGCCCCGATCGGTCTGCGCAATGAGACGAAGATGGAAGTCATGTCATCCATCCTCGCGCTGATCAAACCCAAGCCCGACAAGCCTGTCACGATCGATGCGAAGACAGGGAAGATCGAGGACGCTAGTGGGGAAGATAAGTAATGCCGTCCTCCTATACCCCCGACTCGGTCAACAAGTTCTTGGAGCAATCGTCCCTAAGGGCACTTCAGAAAGTGAGAGGGCGATTGAGTAAGGCTGATCAAGTACGCTCAAGGGAGAAGGCACGTCCAGAGAAGAGCGAAGCAGATCGAAAGGTTGACTATCTACTGACCATCGAAAAAATGAAAGCACTGTTCACGATGGGTAATTCTGGTGGACGTGTTGTGGACTATGCGGATGGTGCCAAAGAGTATGTTCCCAACCTCCCTGATGGTACTCCGCAGGCAACAACGGGGAATGTATTCTATGACCCTAACGATCCCAAGAAGGGTGGATCTCGGACGAAGAAAGCACGAGGTGGAGTTATGAGACGTCAACGATACCAAGCGGGTGGGCTAACGCTCCCTGATCTCACCGGGCTAGGTAGACTAACGGGATTTCAAACAGGTATGTCCCCACGCCCTGGGATGACTACGGGTGTTGCGGGTGTGCCCCCCGGACCAACAGAAGACACCCTGCTGCAAGAGTCGCTGGATGCCATGGGGCCGAAACCTTCGGGTCTCGTAGCTGGGGCGATGTGGTCACTCCAGCGTAAAAACATTGAGGAAAATTTTAGACCTCCACTTAGCGTGACGGCCCCCGCGCCCGATCGTAGTGACCTAGGCCAAGCGGGAGGACTGGAGGAGATCATCAATCGTTACGAGACTCCCAGGACATCTGATGTAGAGCCTGGGGCTGAGTGGGTAGGATCTGAACCAGCTCAACCTGGAGGTGGTGGATACCAGACTCCTTCAAGCCTGCTGCAGTACCTCGAGCACATGCGTGCGAAGAACGCTGAGCGATACGGGGAGCCTCAGGGGATGCAGTACGGAGGCACGCCTGTGAACTGGCGTGGAGCACCTCCCCAGCAAATGCTGCCGGGTCCAGGGAAGAGTGTCTCGATGGGTCAGCCTGGAGGAATGCAGCCTAGACAGCAGCGCATGCAGCAGCGGCAGAGGATGATGGCTCAGCGGGGGAAGCAGCAACCCCGAGAGCAGATGATGCAGGCCCAGCCATTTCCTAATCCGCAGCAACAGCCAATGATGCAGCCCGCAGTTCAGCCTCCGATGGGTGGCGGCATGGGCATTCAGGCGGGTCCCTTACCTCCGGGTATGGGTCCGGGTTCTGGTGGGGGACCGATGGCTCCTGGTGGTAGCCCATTAGATATGAGTGGGCAGATGGGTCAGCTGCGGCAGGCGATGGGGCAACGGGGAGCGATGGGTCCGGGGCAGCAGCCAGGAGGTGGACGGCAGATGGCTCAGCAGCGAGCGCAACAGGCGATGGGGCGTTTCAGAGGGGCTCCCCCGCAGCGACCTCAGGCTATGGGACAACCACCAGGGGGTGGTGCCGGTGGCGGTGGAGGAATGCCTGGAGGTCCAAGAGTACCCCCGAACCTACGCGGGACGCTGCAGCGACAGCAGATGGACAATCGACCAGCACCAGGGCCGGGAGGGGGTCGGATTGGTGGTGGTGATCAGCGGGGCGCGATGGCCCGCGCACGCCAGTCCCAAACAGGTCGCCAGCCCATCTCTCGGAGGTCGGCATTCCCCGGACGGCCCCGCTGATACCACAGCGGTCGCACAGCCCTCTGAAGTTCCACCGATGGTAGAGGTAGCCTCCTGAACAGGTAGGGGTCATTGAAAGTCTCCTGGACCCATCACTTTGATCTTGGGTGACGTTACACACACCAGATCACGCACCTCTACACGATCGTCGACGAGGATGTCTGGCTGCATAGCACCTGCCCACATGGCGACAAGCGCTGGGCCTTTCGTCTTCCTTTCTGAATTGCTTCGTTGAAGTAGCTCGACGCCTTCGAGTATACCGTGGGTGGATAACCACTCCGCTTCGTGAGCGTACTTGTTCTGGAAGCGGGTGCTGTAGATGACTACCCGATCCCCGACGTCTATCCATGTACGCACAGCGTCTACCATGTTTTGTCGGGGCTCATCCTGGGGGAGACCTTTGTAGTAGTTCTTCCACGCGTCTCGATCCTTAGGATCTGCTTGGGTTGCATCTTGGAGCGCCTGTAGACGCTCAGTATGATCGCTGAGACAACCCTCCAGATCACAAAGGATGAAGGTCACTTTTTCTTTTTAGGTGCGGCGAACTCGCGGAGCTGCTTGCGCATCTCAGTGATGAACTCAATCAGGACTTCACGGTCTCGAGCGTTGGTGAGACTGACATCGAAATTCCCGATGAGCTTACGCCCCTCGAGTTTCAGTTCTGCTTTGCGGTGTTGCTTCAAGTACATTTTTCTAGTTCCTCTGGGGTTGGGAAAGGGCGGGCCGGATTCTCACCGACCTTGTCATTAGGCAGTGGGTCCACAGAGCGTTAAAACCCTCCACCTCCCGTGAATGCGTCCACGATCGCCGCCCTTATTGATCGGCTGCTGCCTTTGCTTTACGCCTCAGGTACGCGGCCCTGAACCGACACTCGTCGGAGCAGTAGTTGGTGATCCTCAACCCCTCGAAAGCTATGCCGCACTCGGGGTTCTGACAGTCTTTCTTGTCACGCTTGCGCAACATCGCTAGCTGCGCGCCTATACTATCCGTAGCTGCTCTTGCAGGCATGGTAGTAGCCTCCTTTAATTCATCAGCTGGGGAGTATACATGAATGCGCTACCGTGTAAAGTCACTCTTTGGTAAGCTCTCGTACCTCTTGAGCCTTGGCTTTGATGGCATCTGCGAGCTGGTCAGCCCAGTCAGGTTCGCCTCCAATCCAAGTGATAGCCTTCGTGAACATGAGGATCACGTTGCCACTATCTATACCCAGAGCTATCTGAGTAGCCCCCTCATCTTCCTCGTTGAGCTTACCTTCAGGAAACTGATCGCTATCGCTCATGGTGGTGAGTCCCTCTCAGGGTTCAAGTCTTCCTCGGCCTTCGCAAGCAGCTTGGGTACCTCGAAGAAGCGTGGGTCCATCCCGCGAGATGCTTGGTTGCATGCCTCTACCCAGGTCCAGCCAATGGTCTCAGCGCGTACGCTCCCGAGTAATTCTACCAGCTTTTTGAAGCTGGGGTACTCACTGGTGAGCTTCACACCCTCCACATTCAGGATGTCCTCGAATGCTTGGTTGATAATCCCCTTGGCACGCTCTTCATCCCAGGTCATTCTGAATTCTCCCACCTACATGTACTAGTGTTGGCACACCTTCCCGTTGTGACGCAATTGCTGCATAGATGGAAGGGGGGTGGTAACCCTCGCTGGACTCGTTCGTAGATCTCCTCCCGGTGGACGGGGATATCCTTCGGAGCATCGATGCCGATGCGTACCTGATTGCCTTTCTTCCCAAGCACCGTGATCTTGATGTCATCTCCGATCATGAAGGACTCCCCTGGTCTGCGTGTAAGTATCAGCATCTACCTAACGTCTCCCACAGGTCCTCGAGGCAAGTCTTCTTCGATCGATGGAAACAAGTACGAAAAATTCTCATCGCCGTCGGTCGCCACGCGGATCGCCATGGCCGCGACCTGCACTGCCTCACGCAGCACCATCTGAATTGTCTGACTCCCGTCCGTATCATGCTCCATCATGGCCTGGGCTAGTTCCCCGACCTCCTCCATCAGCGCGACCAGTCGGTGCAGGTTACCAGGGAATTTCCTACGCGCTGCGTCCAGCTCCCCCCGCACCATGGTGATCACAATGCCGTCGGGACTGGTGAGCCTGTCCAACGCCTGCACATCTGGATCGACACACTGACACATCTCGAGTGTTCCGGAGCACTCGGTGCAGCGTTGCATTCTGTGGTGGTCAAGAAACGTGCAGGTGCGCTCGATCATTTGTCGTATCTCCACGTAGTCAGAATGTTGTGTAGAAATTTTGCAGCGTTTTTGGGGTCATCCCTATAGAGGACACCTATGGCGAGGTCGAGGAGTTCGTTCTGTGTCGCCCCATTGAACTCGTCAGCGTCAGTTCCGTTGATGACGTAGATGTTCGGTGGCACCTCAGCGATGATCCAGACGTACCCCCACTGCGCTGTGTTATTCCTGATCCACTTGAGCTGCGAGCTGTGCAGGCCCTTCTCCTGATTGGGGAACGGACGTAACCCACCTTCGGAGTACTTCAGCTCGATCGTGCCTGTGAGACCAAACCCAATCTGGTAGTGGACGTCGGGGAATCCTACTGCTGTGTCAGGAGACTCGATGCGACTGTAGTGTCCAAGCGGGAGTGCCACGTCGCGGAGCCATTCCCAGAGACTGGATTCATTCATCAAGCGACCTCACGGGCTTTGCGAATTCGGCGCGCACCCTTTCTAACTGCTCCGCTACGCTTCGCTGCTTTTTCCTTGCGGTACTTGTCGAGGACAAGGGTCGAGAAATCCTTCTTGCGGATCGGCGCTTCATAGTACTCATCCTCGATCGAGTCGCGGGCCATCAGGAAGTAGTAGTTCACCCACTCGGTAGTCTCCATGTTCATGATACGCATGCGCGCCTGTTCAAACGTGATGTAGCTGTGGTCCCAGCTGTAGAACACGTAGGTGTTGGAGTCAGATAGATCGAACCCCAGGCCTGACTTGACCTGCAGGATGACGAAGTCCGTATCGAACTCACCGTCCCATTCCGACTGCCCTGATATCTCCTTGTGGGTCCAGCCGAACTCGTCGAACGCCGCACGGATCGCTGCGATCTCGTGGGTGAACCGACAGCAGATGACGACCTTCTTGCTGCCGAGACCTGAGCATAGGTTCATGAGTGCCGTTATCTTTTCATGTCCTATGGGGACAATGATCCGCCTGCGTTTCTTCTGCCCTGGAACACGGACCTGATGCAACAGGAACCCTCCGCAGATCTGCTGGAGCTTCTGGGGTTTGGTGACGGGTAGCGCTGCCTCGATGTCCATACCATTGATGAAGACAGTCAGCTCCTCCTCCATCTCCTTGTAGAACTCTCGGGACTTCTTAGTCAGATCGAAGTAGACCTTCTTCTTCCGTATTTTCACTGGCTTCTTGCCCATGGATTTACGTGCCTCATTGAATGTGATGCGGTAGCTGTACTTAGCGATGATCTCCAGGATCTCCTTCTCCCGTTGGTAGCCAATGATGACCGGGTGCTTCCGCCCTCGGTGCTCCTGCTCCTCGAACAGGACGTAGCGGTTCTTGAAATCTTCGTAGCTGCCGAACGCGACCTTGTGCTGGATGAAGTCGAAGACAGCCCAGAACTGTTCGTAGCCTTTGTCGATGGGGGTGCCTGTCAATGCCAGCCGAGCCCGAGCACGCTTGCCCAGGGTACGGACGAACCGTGACTGAGCAGTCCCTGGCTTCTTGATCATGTGCGCTTCGTCAGCGATGACCATCAGCGTCTTGCCACTGTCCACCCAGTCCTTGGACCACTTGTAGTAGTGCCCCCTCAGTTTCTTGTTCTTCACCGGCTCCTGATAGGTGACGATGTAGATCTCACATTCCCAGTCGAGTTCGAGATGCTTCTCCAGCTCGTCTTCCCAGGTGAGCACTGCCTTCTTCGGACACACGATCACCAGGGCGTCAGGTCGGTAGCGATCGACGACGGCCAGAGCGATCAGGCACTTCCCTGTGCGCTGCTCAGGAAACAGAGCGAAGCCGTCGTACGCACAGGCAATACGAGCAGCTTCATCCTGATAGGGACGCAGTTCAGTCTTGAGCACGTTCCTTTGCCACCTGATAGTAGAACTGCCACCCCATCTCCATGGAGTCGAAGAAGTGGTCCTCTCCTTTGAGGATGATCTTTTGAAAATCCTGAGGAGCGATCCGGGTGTAAGGACCCCCAATAGTTCGGAGGTCCAGCCACCCAGGAGAGTACTGACTCACGCCTTGGTCAGTTCAGCGACGGGGATCTCCCACTCGCCTTCCTCATCGTCGACCACGGTAGCCATGTCTTCCTCGACGTACTCAATCACGCCTTGGACCTCCTCACCCTCCTCACCTTCGAACGTCACGCGTGCGCCAGGACGCAGAGCAGCTGCCTTCTTCTTAGCGGGTGCTTTTTTCTTGGCGGCGGCTTTCTTCCGGGGCGGCGGAGACGGCTCTTCCTCCTCTTCTTCCTCCTCGGGTTCCTCTTCTTCTTCCTCTTCCTCCTCAGCGGCTGCTGGGGCTCCACCCATCGACTCGACGGCGTCGAGAGGCATGTACCCGGTGACCCGTGGGCGCGGTTGCTCCTCGTAGTCTTCGTTTATGACTTCGAGCCCAACTTCCAGGCCTTCCATCCCATCGATGTCGAGTTCGTACTCATCATCAGGGATTTCGTAGCCCGCGCATTCAAGCATGGTGCGCAGGACCCACAGCGACTGCGGCTGCAAGCTGAAGTTGTCGAACACGGTGCTACCGAGGCTGGTCTTCCAGCGTATGGCTAGGTAGGGCTCGCCGCTATCGCCTCCAACCTCCTGCTCGATGTGCTTGATCGAAGCGGTGTAGTACCCATCAGGCGTGGGTATACCACCACCGGACTCCACATCGGTGAAGTCGATGGTAATGACGTTACCCTTCGTCTTTCTCCCGCGCTTAGCTGGTGCGCGTTTTTTTGCTGGTGCTTTCTTCCTGGCTGCTGCCATTAGGATTTTCTCCTTCCTTTACGTTTAAGTTTTTGACCCGTCGTCAGATCTTTGATCTTCTGAAAGGTCGGGTTCACGATCACATCCGGCAGCACGCCTGAAGAGGCTGGTCGACGGATCTTGGTCGCATAGTATTGTTGGGGACCGATGCGCATGCAGTACTCAGCGATAGAGTGCTGGTCGTCGCCCTCGCCTTCCCACCGCTCCCGAATGAAGGTGCCACCGATGGTGTCCACAGCTCCTTCGATGAAGGGCACCACACTGGGGATCACACGGGCACTGATGTTGGGAACGATGACGTTCTCTTCTTCATCGCTCGGATCGAAGATGCGCTCGTGCGCAATGAAGCATACGTTGTAGAGGTGCTTCAGGTCCTTCATGTTCTGCAGGCCCTGCTTGAGCAAGCCGCCCATCTGTCCCCAGTTGCGGGTGGAGAACACATCGTCAGGACCCTTCTTCACCTTCCTCCGGATATCTGCCATGGCGAAGTCTTGGAGCGCCGTGATCTGATCGATGATGATCGACTGGTACTCCGTACCCTCTGCCAGCTCCCAGTAGAGCGTGTCGAACTCTTCCCAGTTAGTGATTGGCATGTGGTCGATGTCAGCGCGGTCAGCAATGGTGTCGGTGCCGCCCTCGTTGCAGTCGATCAACAGGGAGGGTGTCGGGAAGGTCGAGGCGAAGTGCGTCTTGCCTGATCCCGATCGACCGTAGGTCAGCATGACGATGTTGCTCTCCACCTCCGTCAGCGGAGTCGCTCTGGAGAGTATCGATCGCACTGCAGGTGCTGGTTTGCGTTTCCCTTTGCGCATACCTTTGCGTACTGGTTTCTTCTTCCGCGCTGCGGGCATTAGAAGGTCTCCGGTTTCGCAATCGCACGAGTCAGCGACATCAAACCCTTCTGCAGTTCGGTCGCGCCGACGCTGACCCACCGTTGGTCACAGGATTCCGTTTTTCGCATCGAGTCGACAAGCAGCCCTAGTCGTATGCCCTCTTCTTTGATCAGATTGATGTCATTGATTTCCTCAGGGGAAAGTTCTCGGTAGCCTTTTATGTCTGGCATCAGATGCCTCCTGTTCCACGGGGTTGGTACTCAGATTTGATGATGAAGTCGGTGTCATGCCCACGGACCTCAGCTTCGCAAAGTGATCGGAACTCGCAGCCGTTGCAGTTGAATGGGCTCATGCTGTGGGTGCATCGAGACTCCTTCCCCTTGCCACGCTTTACCTGGATCTCTCGGGCGGTCTGTAAGAAGTCGTCCGTGATCTCTTTGATCATGAGGTCGCTGGGCTTAGGCAGATGCACCCGTTCGTAGAAGCTGTCCTCCTTACCTTCGAGGTGCTCCAGCATCTCAACGTAATCATCAGGGTTCAGTTTCTCCCTGCGGATCGCCTGCCGGTAGGTATAGGGATCACAGTCCAGGTCCTTGCGCTTGGTCAGCTCGCCTGACTTCAGAAGCGCTGGCTCGGTGGGTGCCTTCGAGCGTGCGTAGTCCCACAGCACCCCATCGAGTGGCTGGTCCTTGTTCTTCTTGTTCCAGGCCCACACGTAGAGCAGCAGCTGCAGCTCACTGAACCGATCGTTGGCAGTGGGGATGGTCGCCACGAACTTGTGATCCGTGATCCATCTGCGCCCCTGTTTATCCCTAGCGACCTTGTCGATGAACCCGACGAAGCGCAGCTTGTCGCTGATGTCGAAGTAGACTGAGACCTCACTGCCTTCGTAGGTCAGTGGGTCCTTGCGCCACTTGCGCATGTAGCCTTCGAAGATCTTCCCGCAATCGCCTGGGATGTCGCCGTGCTCCTCCTTCTCCTCCTCGAAGTAGCTGGCGAACTTGTCTTCGTAGTCGGCCAGCACATCCCACGGATCAGGGCCGATGTACTTCTTGTTCATCCGGTGCTTGATCAGGGCGTTGAGCATCTCGTGCAGGATGGTGCCCTTGAACATGCGGGCGAACTTCCGGATACGTTTGATCCTCCTCTTGTAGCGGTACTCCCAGCGCTTCTGACAGCGTCGATAGGAGTCCACCTCTGAGTAGCTGATTGTTGTCATGCTGCGTACTTCCTTCCCTTACCCCATGGACCCAACTCGGCGTCACCCTTCATGGGCACGCTCAGGTTGATCTTGAATTCCTTCATCAGTCTCGGGTGCCGGATGATCTCGAGCACCTTGGGCACCACCTCGTCTTCACAGCCATCCTTGACGATCGACAGCACGGCATCGTGGTGCTCACCTACCACCCTCAGCTGGGAGCGGTCGAAGGTCTGGTGCATCTCGATCAGGATCATGGCCTTGTAATCACCGATGAATCCCTGCACTGGGCTGTTCACAGCCTGTCTCTCAGCATCCGCACGCACGATGCGATCCTTGGCCTTGATGCCAGGAAGCCGCCGTACACGCCCTGTCAGACAGCGTACGAAGCCGTCTAGGCGTGCGATCTTCTTCACCCGCTTGTGCCACCCCTCCAGCTGGGCGTACAGCGTGAAGTAGCCTCGACGTGCCTGCTTGGCCTCAGCCTTGGTGGGCTCCCAGTTGTAGTCCTTCTTGGTCTGGGTGATGAAGGTGTTCTCGTACATGCCGTAGATGAATCCAAAGTTGACTGCCTTGGATCGGTAGCGTGCCTCACCCCATTCTCCCCAGATCTCCTTGCATGCGTCCGGACCCGCCGCGAGCATAATCTCCACGGCATCCGAGTAGGTCATTTGGCTAACATCGCAGACAGCTAATCGAGTCGCAGTATCCAGCACGATATTGGAGTACTCATTGTTCCCCGTCTCCATCATGTTCATGCAGGTACGCCAGTGGATGTCGGTACCTTCGGTGAAGCAGCGCTTCATCTCTGTGTCTTTCGACAGGTGTGCAGCCGTGCGCAGCTCAGCCTGGGAGACGTCAGCGAACAGGAACGTCCACCCTGGTGGAGCGGTGATGAGATTGCGGATCGTGCCGTCGCGAGGGATGGGATGGATGGGTGAGCTGTAGCGTCCAGTCTTGGTGCCGTGCAGGTTGTAGTCGAAGAAGTACTTGTCTCCGATGCGGTACTGCTGCCAGCCCCTGATGTAGGTGCTCAGAAATTTCGCTACCGTTCGGTACTCCAGCAGTTTATCCACCACTGGGTGTTTGCCCATCAGATGGAAGAGCGCTTCCTCAGAAGTACTGGGTTGCTTTTTCGGCGTGAAAATTTTGCAGCGTAGTCCGAGATCGTCATAGAGGAGTGGTGCGATCTGATCCCGGCTGTTCCAGTTGATCGTCTTCCCTGCCAGCTCGTTCAGCTCGTTCTCGAGCGTGATCTTCTGAGAGACTAGCTGGAGCCCTATCTCCTTGCGCGCTGACTCATCGATCGTGAGCCCCTCCATCTCAGCGTCCTCCATGGCGCGAGCAGCTGGCATGGTGAGCTTCCAGAACAAGCGGTGGAGGTTGGGCTGCTTCTCGAGACGTGCCTCGAACAGGTGGCCGAGCCTCAGGGTGTAGGTCGCATCCTGGGCGCAGTACTTGTAGTTGCGGCACGGCTTCTCCGACTTACCGTGCTTGTCGCTCAGCGGGATGTCGTACTCAGGCTCATCGAGGTAGGCACGGCACATGCTGGTCAGGTCATGAGCGATATTCTCATCGAGCAGGTGGTGGGCTAGGCCGATGTCGAAGGTCAGCCGGAATGTCCCTCCGAACTGGCAGCGCATCCACTTGCTGTCGAACTTTCCGTTCTGTGCATAACTTTTCTTGTGGTCCCGGCGGGCGATGAAAAACAGCAACTGCATCAATCGCTTAAGTGCGCTACCGTGCGCAAAAGGGCTGTGGGAAAACTGTTGATAATCTGGGTGCATGTAGCCGGGTATGACCCAAGTCCTCTCTGGGAGCGCGACAGCTATGGCCGTCACGTAACCCTTGGGGTCAAATGGAAACAGTCCCGAAGTTTCACAATCGAAAGCAAACTCCTCAGCGCGTTCGAACTCGTCGATAAACTGTTCGAGGTTGCCTCGGCGTACGACATTCCACACGACGCTATCACTACGGAGCCCCCCTGCCATCCGACGTGCCAGCCTCGAGATGTCATCTTTGAGCCCTGGAAGTTTGGATGGGTCCCGTAGCGTGTACGCCGGGTGGAAGATAGGCATGCCGATGTAGTCGACCTTGGGATTCTCGATCAGCTCGCCATGGAACTGATTGATCTTTGCCTTCCCACGGAACAGGGTCTTCGTCGCGGGGACTCCAGCGGTAACCACATAATCTGGCTTGAGTTTTTCGATCTCAGCGTCGAGGTAGGGACGGCAGGCTTTGATCTCGGCGGCGGTGGGAGTGCGATTATCTGGAGGTCGGCACTTGACCAGATTGGTGATGTAGGTCTTGTGGGTGAGCCCGTTGCGTTCTAATTCCTGGCGAATTATCCGACCGCTGTCACCGATGAATGGACGGCCCTTGCGGTCCTCATTTGCTCCTGGGGCCTCACCAATAAGTATGACTTGGACGTCGTTGGACGACGCTGGACCATCTCCAGCCATGCAGACCGTGTTAGCGGTTGTGTGGAGATCACAGTCGGTGCAGTTGGGGTTGATGCTCGTCAATGGAGCGCCAAACTCGAAATCATTTCACAGTGTCCGTATCGTTGGTTAGGATGTTTGGTCCCAACCCTTGATTCACACTCCATCGGGAAAAGTTGAGGCGGAAGAGCTTACCCAGATCAACCGCCCCAACCCTAGATACCCGACCCACCACACAGGACGAGATGGCGAATAATAAGACAGGTTTCGACGCGACACAAACAGCAGAGGATTGGCGCGAGCGCGGAGTATACACGGTACCGCTCCGCCCGCGATCAAAAAGACCAAAAAATACCGACTGGACCAACCTCCGATTGGAAGGGAATGCGATCACCAAGGCCTTCACGGTCGGTGACAACATCGGTGGTCTGTGGGGTAAACCTTCCAACTGGATCGTCGACATCGACCTGGATAGTCCGGAAGCGGTTCTGGTCGCACCCCACCTTCTACCCGAAACTTTCTGCTACGGACGACGGGACAAACCCAAATCCCACTACCTGTTCCGCTGCATCGACGCGGAGACAAAGAAGTGGCAGGTCAAGAATGAAGACGGGACTATCGTCGAGATACGTGCCACGGGAGCGCAGTCCGTGCTTCCCCCATCCATCCATCCTGATGGTGATCGTTACCACATCGAGAATGATATTGAGTTCTATGACATCGCCAAGCGGGAGCTGGATCGTCATGGAGATGAGATTGCTATCTCTGGGACCTTCTTAAAGCACTACCCTGATTCGGGGTCCAGACATGATTACGTCCACGCCTGCACCGGCACCTTGTGTCACGCGCAGTGGGCAGATGACAGAGTCAGGCGAGTGATGGCTGCAGTGCTCAGCAACGTCCAAGAAGAGGATGAGGAGCTACGCGACCGGATGGGCTCCGTGGTCAACACCATCGAGCACTACAAGCTGGGCGATCGAATCCAGGGCTTCCGCACACTCGAGACGTGGATGAGCACCGTCACTATCACCCAGCTGCGCAGGTGGACCACTAGCGGCGCAAAGGAGGGGCGCTTACTGATGCCCCCACCGATCACACTGCGAGCTGCTCCGGAGTCCGGGTTCAATGAGGAGTGGTTGAATATCGATGGTCTGGTGGGACAGATCGCAACGTGGGCAGGCAAGAATGCCTACATTGAGCAGCCTTCGTTCAACCTCGCGGTAGGGCTCATGTGTACCGCTCTGTCGACGACCAACAAGTACATCGTCGACACCTGGGAGACACCCCTGCAGCCCTACATCATGATCACAGCGCCAACAGGAGATGGTAAGGGTGCAGTGATCAGCATGGTGCAGCGGTTCGCACACGAGCTGGATCTGGGCGACTACATCTACCGTGGGTTCCAGTCGTACTACGCTATGCTGGATGAGCTATCCGAGCCTCCAGGTATGGCATGCTGGTTGTGGGATGAGGCAGCGCGGCACATGGCGAGTGCCAAGCGTGCCAACACGGGGGAGTTCCAGACGCTCAGCCATGTGATCTCACTCTACGGTCAAGCCAATGAGTGGGTCCCAGGCACTCCAGGCCGCAAGCAAGCTATCCCCCCTCTCGATCGTCCCTTCCTCACCGTCCTCGCCACTGCACAACCCGACCAGCTCATGGAAGCCCTGACCAGCGCAGCTGAGGAGACTGGCTTCGTGAACCGCTTCATCCTGTTCGACAGTGGGTTGGAATTCCCAGCGCGTAACAGGCATCGGACCAAAGCGTTCTCGTCTGCGATGAAGAAGCAGGCTCGTATGCTGCGCGATCATGAGCCGCTGTCGAAGGATGGGGTCACCCGAATAAAGTGGGATACCACCAAAGCCTTCACGATGTTCGATGAGTACGAGGAGATGTCTCGACGTCGCACACACCGTGGGGATAAGAACTGGGCTCGAGCTAATCAGAACGCACTCATCCTGGCTGGACTGGCAGCAGTGGGGATTGATCCGAGCAAGCCGTCGATCACCGAGGTGATAGCGAAGTGGGCGATCGAGGTAGTCACCTGGAGCAACGATGCTTGGGCAGACAAGATCCGACTGATCGGAGGTGATTCGATCAATGAGAAGGAGTCGTTCAGGGTCGAGGAGAGGATCAAGAACCCGCGCAAGTTTCAGAAGAGCGCGCAGTCAGTCACTCACCGGAAGCTGGTCGAGAAGGGGTTCATGCCACACTCGGTGCTGCTACGCCTGTGCCGCTCAATAGCACGCCACCGTCTGGAACAGATCCTGGACGACCTGCATGATGCGGAGCTGATAGGCTCCAGTGAGATGGACGACAACACGGTCTACTTCTCGAAGTGAGGTCCCATGGCTAATACGCAGACAAAAAAAAGCCCCCGTGTGAAGGGGGCCTATGAGCAGGACTGGTTCATCAACAAGCGTAAGCGTACGCGGCGGTTGAACAAGATGCAGAAGGCATCACGGAAGCGGAACCGCTAGGACCCTATCCAGAGGTAGATGAAGGTCAGCGCTCCCAGGAGTACCCAAAACGCTGGAGTGAATAGAAACCTCACGAGGAGGACGAATATCACAACAGCGGCGATGAGAGCTGCGATGCCTGACAACACGCTAGAACTCCCCTTGGCGGCACCGCTTATCCCACACATGGATCTTGCGGTATAGGCCGCGAAGGTTGTTAGGGTCCGGGGGACCTGCGAGTACTTCACTGACCTGTATCACGGAGCCGAGACTCTCGAGACAGGTTGCCTCATCAGGCATCGGAATAGAGACCTCTACTTCGGTGTACCCCAGGCTCAGGATGTAGATTAGAAACCAAGTCTTCATTCGGCTTTCTCCTTCCACCCTTCAGGCAGCTCGTCTTCGTCGATGATGTCGATGTGCCAGTCCGAATGATTGAGGTTGATGCTTGCGCCACCGGCAACTCGTTCAGCGCGTCGTTCAGCCATGGGACCCATCACGGTGGAGGGCTCGTTGGTCGCATCCTCTACGATGCATACATATACCTGAGTCATCTTGTTTCAGCTCCTTTGCGTTAATGTGAGGGTATTATCCCACACTTGCGCTCCCGTGTCAAGTGTGCTATACTAGAAAAGCGAACCGACAAATAGGAGCAATCGGATGACTGAACAGAAACGAGTAGAGAGCGAATACGATCGCAAGTCTCGAGAGAGACAAGAGAAGGATGATCTCGATCGCCTGAACAAGTTGGCCTACATCGAGAGGGGCATTGCGCCTTTGCTCTTTGAGCCTCCGAACCAGGGTAATGAACGTGACATGCGGCGAGCGCGACACGCTCCCTTCATCATCACGCCTGATGGTGAGCGGGTTGGAAGTCTTCAGCTTACTAATAGGTACAGCTACTCCACGGGGATTAGGTACCGGGTGTACAGCAAGCGGATTCCCTACTCCAGCAGACGACGCTGGGGACAGACCTATCGCGACTACACCAAGATCGACTCGGTGGTTGCTGCGATCAAGAAGTTCATGTTCGCGGTGTCGAACGATGAGACACGCGCAAAAGTACTGCGTGAAGAGATCTCGCACTACAACAGCAAGATCCAGAACAGCAACAGTGACTCGAGACGCGTCATGAGCGACGAGAAGTACGGTAGCCCGCTCCGTCAGCCCTCGCTGAACATCATCGTCGATGGGCTCGTTGCCCATGATGCTGAGGCGCAGGCAACGATGGACACGCTGGTGAAGAAGCGGCGCGTGCATCTGCGATTCGCGGCGTGGCTGAACACCAACTTCATTGAGCCGCGTCAGAAGGAGCTGAACGCTCTGGACACCTCGAAGGAGAACATTCGATAACTTGACAAGACATACGCTCCCGTGTATAATGGGAGCCTCACGTAAGGAGCAAACAGATGAGCAACGCAAACCACAACCTGAAGCCCCTGGCCGATGAGTACGGCGAGGTCAAAGCAGAACTGGTCAAGCTTGAGATCCGCAAGAATCAGATCATCAAGCACCTCGAGGATGCAGGCGTCCATGAGGTAGAGGGTGATCTCTTCCGAGTGGTCCTCTCCCTGATCCCCAAGAGCGTCGGTCCCGACTGGAAGAAGATCGCTGCGAAGCTGAAGCCTTCCCGCCAGCTGGTCCGAGCGAATCAGCACACCACCCGCAAGGAGCACACCCGCGTCAGCGTCTATGGCCGCACGGGGGTGAAGTCATGAGCGTCGTAGACCAACGATTCGTCAGGTGCTTCTCCATCGGTAACCGCGTCGAGTTCAGCTACGACACTGAAGAGGACCTGCGGAGACTCTACCCCGAGGAGATCCCGTGGAATGAAGTTGATGAGATGCGAGACACGGTGGGCATCAACGTGTATCGCCTGCACGAGGGCAGCATCGTCATTCACGCAAGCGGAGCAGGACCGTTATGAGCAGAACAAAATACACAATGACCGACGCCGCTGCGAAGCGGATCAGGAACTCCTTGTTTGCTCTATGGGAGCACAGACACCATCTGACCATTGAACAGATTGAGCAAGCGCTCCGGGATGAGGACTTCTGGGGAGCGTACAAGTACAACAACATCAACGATCTGGTGGAGTGGATGATCGACAACGGGCATGAGCGCTTCTCCATTCTGATAACGAAGGTGTACATCCGCGAGTACTACGCTCAGGTTCAAGGCATCACCGAGCTGACCGACGGTCTGCAACGTCTCGGCGTGATCCCCTACCCGGAGGATGAGGAATGAGAATCAAGAGAGGTCGAGGACGCGAGCGACATTGCAATCTGCGACTGCTCACGAACACTTCACTGGGACTCGGCCAGGAGGATCACTACCTTGGATTTGAGGAGGTGATCCTGGCTGAGCCCAAGGAGCTGATCCAGCTGGCGGTGGACATCCTCACCCATGCCCGCAACGACGAGCTGCTGAAGGTCACAGGAGCCTACACATTGTCACGCAACATCATCGAAGCGTTCGAAGAGCACTGGAGGAAGGAAGCATGAGGTACGCAATCGTTAGAGGCGACGTCGATCGAGATCAGGTAGCGAATTACCTGCCCAAGAACTACAAGATCCTGCACCAGGACCCCAACGGCATGGGTCTCCTGATCGCAGGGGAGGACGACCACGGCTGGACGATGGAGGACTACGTGATCCCCCGACTGGCGAGTGGTCTGATCTCAGCGCATGAAGTCTGGCCTGTGTTCACCAACAACACAGTACCTCTCTTGGCGATGGACGTCCCACCCGACTGGTTACGCATCAGAAAGGATCGCATCTATGAATCTCGATAGACCAATTCAACTCTGCGTCTGAGCTGATGGCACCATCACCTTCCGTGAGAAGGGAACGCTCAACCCAGACTATCCCATGGCGCTGCCGTTCCACTCGGTGGATACCGCGCAGGAAGCGCTCATGATCCAAGTGCGACACTGCCGCTCCCAGTATGACGGGAGGTTCACCCTGAACAGCTGGGGTGGTGAGGTGGATGACGTGATGACGCTGGCTGACACACTGGAGCTGATATGAAGCCGCTCGATTTTGTTCGCACGCCTGAGGGTGCGTTAGCGCTGATCACAGAGACCCACGATGGGAGAGCCTCGATCGACTTCATCGGCAGCGACTGGCCGTACGAGAAGAACGCATGGTGGGATGAGAGTGATCTGAAGGTGATCGACAACCTACCCCACCTGATTGCGCGCATGGCTCGACATCCGTTTGGTCAGGGCATGGCCGATGTGGATAGGGTCTTCAAGGAGCCGACATGAGTGGACTAGGGCATCGACCTACCTGCATCAACTGCAGCAAGCGACTGGGCAAATATATCAGCACAGTGGGGTTGCCTCTCGACCGCGACGTGGATGGGTTCCTGAGCGAGAAATTCAACGGTCGCTTCTACCGCATGGAGGACAAGTACGAGACTGTGTGCATGCGTCAGGGGAAGATGCGCAAGAACTACGAGGCGCGTGTCGTACGCCAGGAGCAGGCGAAGATGCGTCTCATGCCTGGGAGCAACGAGCCCTTTGAGAAGACTCTGGTAGGCGCGATGCATCTACGCCATGCAGAGAACGATGCAGGAGACATCGAGATCAGCATGTACGAGACCAGGGTGCGCGTGTGGTTCGGAGACTACGGCCCCGATCGGCTTGGGCTCTTCCACAGTGGTGAGTGCGCACGGCGGTGGGCAAACCAGATTGCAGGCGAGCTGCGCAAGAACGGACGAGTGTAATAGAGGGACCGAGGCTAATGGGTGACACGCGGTCTAAAGGAGGCCGACAACATAACTCCCCCAGCAGCTGAGGAGGGGGCCGGGAGACGTCTCGGTAGCCCCCGCCCTCCCTGTTTAGGCACTTACAATTCTTTACTTGACACGGCAGCGTTAGTGTGCAATAATACTTAGGCAATGTCGGATACCCCGACACAGGAGCAAACAGATATGAACGCACCACTCAACTTTTCAATCTACTGCGGCGGCGAGCATCTCACCCGAGAAGAGCTACGCGCAGTTCCCACCCCTCCCCCGAGCGGTACCCACCGTCCGGTTGCGTACGCCGAGTACGTCGACATGATCGAAGACTCCTTCAGGACTGTCGGTCTTGGGTTCGGTGATCAGATGCATGCGACCAGCCGCCAGCACGGGCAGTACTTCGGCATCGCTGAGGTCAAGGGCCTGACGCAGGGTCAGAACGACTGGGCGTCGGTCGTAGGCTTCCGGGGCTCGCACGACAAGTCGATCGCTCGAGGCTTTGTCTTCGGTGATCAGGTCTTCGTTTGCGACAACCTCTGCTTCTACGGTGAGATCCAGTTCGGTCGCAAGCAGACGACCAACATCATGCGTGACCTGCCTGACCTGATACACGGCGCAGTCGCTCAGATCCGAGGGCGCGTCGAGGATCAGGAGATCCGCTACGAGCGCTACCACGAGGCTCAGCTGAAGGACTCGGTGGTCAACCACACGATCATCCAGATGCTGCGCCAGGGCGTGATCAACACCCAGCGCGTGGAGAAGGTGGTCAACGAGTACTACGAGCCCTCGCATGAGGAGCACCTGGACGCGAACGGCCAGCGCACCGTGTGGACCCTCCACAACGCTGCTACCGAGTCGCTGAAGGGCGTAGGGCTGGCAAGCCTGCCGCGCCGCACCATCCAGCTACAGGTCCTCTTGGACTCCGCTACGGACTACGCGCTAGCCGCGTAGACACTCGCTCCGGCCCTGGTCAGACACGTTGTCTGGCCGGGGTTTTTTTTTGCCTGCCTCATTTACAATTTACTTACATCTCACTTACAATCTCTTACTTTACACGGGAGCGTTTAGTGTGCTATAATAGATATAGCCAGTCGACAAGCGGCTGGATCAACGGAGCGAAACAGATGCCACTCACCCAACAAGAACGCGACGACTTCGACCAACGCTGCTACGGCATGCACCGACTCCACGTAGCCTCGCTGGTAGACACCGCGCTAGGTGGACCGCAGATGGTCGCGATGTCATTCCTCTCGGACGCACAGCACATGCTCGAGATGAACGACGCAGAAGAAGCCCGCAAGCTGATGAACTTGGCGAAGTGGACCATCAACCATCGGCTCAGCGAGAGTGACCCCAGCATGCGGCGGGGCAGTCTCGACCAGCTGATCTAACCGGGTGACGCGTGCGTAAGTTCCCTAGCACTGGGCAGCACGCAATCACTCCACGGGAGCGCAACATGAAGACACGCAACTTCGTAGCCAAGCACGCACGCACCTTCAACAAGGCGCACGTCTTCACCGATCGAAAGAAGGCCTTGAAGAAAGGCTACCGCAAGCACAAAGGAGCGAACAGATGAAAACGAAAACGCTACTGGTCACCCTAGAACTGAGGATCAGGGAAGATGACGAGGGCACAGAGATCCTGGGCAATCACAGGGGTAGTTGGATGAGACTACACTTCAACGTCACACACCAGGGTGCGATCGACGCACTCAACAGTGGCCTGATGGGCAACGCCTGGAGCGATCGTTACGACTTTGACATTGCAGATGACATTGTAGAGGAGCCGCAATCATGAGCAACGAGTACCGACTTCAGGTCAACACCTTCAGCGATGGCAACGAGGCTGTGTGGACTGGCAACAACATGACCTACGACACAATCGACGAGGCCATTGCAGCAGCCAAGGATCTCGCCAAGCGCTGGACGCTGGTGCGCTACTGGCGGGTGATCGACGAGAAGGGTGAGCTGCTTGATGGCAACTCGCCTGACATCGAGGAGCAGCTGGAAACCGTTAGCCGCAACGGATGGCTGCACAAGGCTGGGCATCAGCTGGCAATCGATCGCTTGCTCGCAGTCATCATGTCGATGAGCAACGTAAAGAGTTGGCAGCAGTACGCACTGATCGAGGCCGCACGTCAGGTGACCAACCCCGATCCCACGCGCCGCGAGCTGCCTGACTCCTTGTACGAAGTGAAGATCAAGTACAGGCGCTGCCCCGTGCATGGACAGTTCCTGGACCCGGTTGAGCGCAGGTGCCTGGACTGTGCGAACGAAGCGCACGAGCGGGGCATGCCTACCTCAGGCGCAGGCGACTACAGCGGCTCGGTGGTGTACTGATGATGACGGTCGCGCTGACCGTGATCGTCCTTGTGGTCTGGATTGGGATAAGTGTTCACGCAATTTACGAGGTGATGAAATGAGCAGCAAATTCGCAGAGTTAACGGATGAGCAGGATGCCACGCTGCAGGCCTATGCAGAGTGGTACGGCCAGGGGTGGCAGGACCAGCTGCGCACTGACTGGATGAATGCGGGCTCGCGTGCCCCGGTCGAGTGGTCGCACCTGCAGCAACTGCGCAACACGCATGGACCCCGCTGGCTGTCCACTTACAAGTCACTTACATCACTTACAAAATAATGCTTTACAAGAGATACGCTCCCGTGGTACAATAGATATAGTCAATCGGAAACCGATTGGCGCAAGGAGCGAAACAGATGAAATTGATTTACGACGCTACCAACCGAGCAGACCACCCCGCAGGCAACGCCGTCCAAGTGGGCGACGAGGCCACCACCTTCCGAGGCGAGATCGTTACCGTCCTCCGGATCAGCAAGCCTACCAGCCCAGCGAGCACCGGACGCGTCACCGTAGGTGACAAGGATGCGAACTGGACCATGGAGTATTTCCCCAGCGTGATTGGCGCACTGTGGATTGACCGGGAGGACCAAGCATGAAGATTCTAATCTTGAAGGACGACGGGACGACCATCCATCGTTTCACCATCAACCCGCTCTTCGAAGAGCAAGACGCCCAGGCAGCTGATGAGATCCGCGAGCTGATCGAAACAGTCTGGACTACTGAGGATGTCAACAGCAGCAGTCACCCGTTCATGGGTCCCAAGCAGTATGCGGAGTATCGCGCTACCCAGCGCCGCCAAGGTCGCGTACTGCGCGGCCCCTACCCGGAGGATCGGACATGAGATACGCAATCCCCAGGCAGACGCGCAAGCTGCTCAACAGCACCAACGGGTTCACCATCGGTAAGCCCTACCAGCTGCGCGACGTGAGCGAGTTCGGTGGCGCGAGGGTGATCAACGACAACGGGCACGATCGCTACATCCCCACAGACGGGGGCAGCAATGCCCACCTGCAGTATCGCTACGGACTCGAGGCGCACTGCGCAGGCGTGTTCGACATCGTGGACATCGTGACCGACTACGTTCACCCGCCCATCCCGGTGCGTGCTTATGACTGGCAGGCCTGGATCGACGGGAGCGAAGAGGATGGCGTCTACGGCTGGGGACTCACGATGGAGGATGCAGTGCGCGACTTGGCCGGGATGATTGCCAATGGTGAGACGCGACTCTCAGTCGACACGCACATGGTCTGGCACGAGCGCCTGAAGACGTGGACAAACCCGGAGGTGACGCGATGAGTCTGCATTGTGAATGGTGCATGTACGATGGAGCCCCGCACGCGGATTGCGAGGCGAAGCTCAAGAGACGCAACGAGATCAACGAGGCGCTACTGCCTGTACTACAGGACCAGCTCAAGGTGGACCCCTGGAAAGGCAACCTGATCTACAAGGTGGCGCAGGTGATCGAAGCGCAGATGGATAAGGCGTGAGGGCACTTACAAAGTCCTTACAGACAACGGGAGCGCTTCCGTGTTATACTAGATATAGCGGCCCAAGGTGGGCTAGCCCAAACGGAGCGAACAGATGAAGATTAGAATTACAGCCGAGTACGACGTCAAGAAATCCGAGCGAGGCTTCGACGTCATGGACAGCGACGGGTTCTGCCTCTGCTCAGGTGAAGAGCTGGAAGCAGCGATGAACAGTCTCGCAGGCATGGTCGAAAACGAGATGCTCGATCCGGCCAGCTTCGAAGTTCAGATCGTTGACGTGATCCCCGCAGTCAACCCGCGAGGCGAACTGCCTCCGCCGTACACGCCGCCCAAGTATCGAGGTGACGCATGAACGCGATACAAGCGCAAGGCCTGACCTACCACGAGCGCATCGAAGCGAGCACGCTGGCCGACCTGCGAGACTGGCACGATACGCTGGTCATGCTCTTCGAAGACGCGGAGGATCACTGCCAGCATGCGCTCGCGACTGAGCTGTCTCATCGGGAGACGCTGGTTCATGAAGAGATTGAGCGGAGGTTAGCGCCATGATCACCACGTATGACAGCGACACGCACGAGCAACACGGCGCATGCAGCGAGTGCGGCGCGACCGGGTGGACAGACTCAGGAGTGTGCGAGCAGTGCGAGACCAACACGCAGATGAAGCGCACCGTGATCAAGATAAAGGATCACCCGGACGTCGAGTGCTACGGCGAGTGGAAGGATGACAGCAACGCCAGCGCAGTCTTCGACGATGAGTTCATCGATAACATCTACTGCAACGATGACGACTGCAAGAACTGGACTGAGGTTGCCAACGTGCTGGCCGCGTACGCGAAGCGCTGCAACACCACGCTGGTCGAGTTGAGCAGCTGCTAAGAATGTGGGTCGCTCCGCAAGGCACAAGGACGTGCCCCCGAAAGGGGCTTACATCTTGCTTACATACACGGGAGCGTTTCTGTGGTATAATAGATTATGCGGCCAAGGTATGGTCGCCAACAACGGAGCGAAACAGATGAACGAACTACTAGCAGTTACCCGCGATCACTTCACCAAGACGGTCTACGCTCACAACGAGTGGAACAGCCAGCCGATGGAAAGCGAATGGCAGTCGACCATGCTCTACCTCGATGCTGACGGCGCGATCGTTGCCAGGGCGCGATACACCAAAACGCCGCACAGCAAGGTGACCGTGGTTTACGAACTGGGCACCAAGGTGCTTTTGAATGAGACGCAACCGAAAGGAGACGCAGCATGAGATACGTCAAGGTACTAATGCAGGACCGTGACTGGACGCTGATCGTCGAAGCACTACGCCACCACGGGCGCAATCACCCTGGCGAACATGCGCAGTACCTGCGCGGTCTCGCGGTCGTGATTGAAGAGGCCGACACATACGACCGTGAGCAGAACGCGGCGGATTGCGAAATGGACGCGGATTACCTACGCGCTGGAGGACAGTAATGACCAATGTGCATCTGACTCTGAAGAGTCTCAACGCGAAGACGGGACCAATCCCAGTCTCAACAACGGAGGAGGATACGTGCCCGCCATCGTGCCCGTTGAATCTGCCAAGGGAAGGCACGACAGAAAAGCGCGGCCCCTGCTATGCGAAGGGAGGACACCAAGCGATTCACTGGCGCAAGGTGTCGAGTGGCGAGCGCGGTACGGGCTGGCGTGAGTTCTGCGATAAGGTGCGAGCGCTTCCGTTCAATCAGCTGTGGCGTCACGACGTCAGCGGCGATCTGCCGGGTAAAGGCGAAGCGATCAACGGGCGCGAGCTGCGCATGCTGACGCGAGCGAACGAAGGCAAACGCGGCTTCACCTATACGCACAAGCTGCCGGGGTATCGCCTGAATGCGCGACACATTGCGGAGGCTAACGCGGGCGGGTTCACTGTGAATCTGTCGGCAAACAATCTCCGCGAAGCTGATCGATACGCGAAGCTGGGCATTGCGCCAGTGGTTACGTTACTGCCGGAGGATGTCACGACCAACGTGCGCACACCACGCGGAAGGCTGGTGGTGGTGTGTCCCGCAACGCAACGCGAGGACGTGACGTGCAAAACGTGCAAGCTATGCAGTGTAGCGGGGGACCGCGTGATCGTTGGCTTCCCGGCCCACGGGTCCAGTCATAAGCGCGCTGACCTGATTGCGCGGGGCTGATTGACCAATAGCAGCGATAGCAGCGCCGTGCTATTGGTTAACTGTTTGATAATGCAGGGGAAATCAGGGACAAATAGTAATAGCAGATTTTGGTCTAGAGGGGGGGAGGGGGAGAGGCCTGGAGTACCTCTCTCTCTATAGGTAAACCTCTCTCTCTCTTAAAGCTACTGGTACTATCTACTATCGGGTACTTAAGTGATTGAATTAGAAAGAGAAATATTCGCAGTCAAATAGTACCTCTGCTATCGCGCATTATCCTTGCTCCCGTGGAATGAGGCCGGATCTGAACACCACCATCTGCTGCGCTGCCCCCACGCCGCCACGGGAGACATCCGCTGGCGCGCACGTAAGAGACAACTCTACTAAGGGGCGACTCTGAACCACAACCCTGCCCCAGTGTCAAATAGGCACTTACATCTTGCTTACATACAAACGCTCCCGTGTATGCTATACTAGGTGCATGCCGTCACAGATGACGGTTCACAAACGGAGCGACAACAGATGACCAAGCAATACACCATCGAGTTTCTGCCTGACTACACAGACGCACCCTACAAGGTGCAACTCAATGCGTACCTCGTTCACTCATTCGCAACGCGCACAGCTGCCGAGACAGCATGCGCACAGTGGAACGCTGACGCGGTGACCTTTGCAGCGAACGCGCCGCGCACCAAGACGCAAGCGAAACGCTACTTCATCGAGCGCTGGGGTAACGTCAAGGTCTCGGAAATGACGCACATGCAGTGTGCAATGTACCGCGCAGTGATGCGCAGCGTGGAAGCGATGGAGGCGATAGCATGAGCGAATCACCCATCTTCAAACTGCACGAGAACTACTGGGCTGGCGTCTGGCAAGTGCGCGCCACCTACCGCGACATCGTCCACGTTCGCCTGGAGGGAACGAAGCGCGAATGCAGGGAGTGGCTGCTGGCGCACATCATGGCAACGCCCATTGATGAACTGTTCGCCCATGATCCTGAAGAGGTGATGTCATGAGATCTCGAGACAACGACCTAACGCTTGTGGAGGGGGGCGGCATGCAGACCAACGAGTGGCCGCATGCCTTCACGCTCGCAACCGTGGCGCTGCTGATCTGCATCCTCATCTAACCATTCAACTGGGGCGCGCAAGCGTCCCTTCTTTTTGCCTAATGCCTAACAGTCTTACAAGGGGGTGACATCCTCCTTACATCCTGCTTACATGTGCGGAGCGCTTACAAGATGCTTACATTTACAAGGGTCCTACAACCCCTTACAAATCGCTTACAAAAAGGTGGCACCGTTCACGGCACTTACAATCCGCTTACAAACGCCGCGCTTCCCCCTTAAATATTTTTGTGGCATCCTTCCAACCCCCCCTTTGACACGGCAGCGCTCCCAGTGAATGAACAGCAGTGGCTCTTGTGGTGTCAGGCGCAGATCGGTATGCAGAACTCACTCGATGAGATCGTCCGGTCAATGGCCGTCATGGTCAAGACGCTCGAAGACATCCGAGTGGGTGTCCAGACTACCGCGCAGAAAGAGCACCAGGAATTCTATGGGAGATCCCGCCAATGACAACCGACCAGGACATGGCGACGATGCCGATCCCAGACCTCGTCAGTGGTATCCGCAAACGTGCGGTGGATCTGGACCCGCTTCTCGCGCTGACCCTCGGCGTGCTTGCCGGGAGGTTGATGAAAGAGTACGAACGAGCAGAAGCGCTGCAGTGTAGTATTGACGACTGTCCTTATTACAGGTGCCCTTGCCAATGACCACCACACTCGTTGATCTACCCACCCTACGTGGACTCGCCGCACTTGCCCAAGAGCACGGCACGTCGGCGCAGTTCATGGACATGGCGTTGGATTTCGCCACTGCCGCTGAACTCCATATTGCTCACCTGGAGCAGTTACTCTCAGACGAGTGCATCGTGTGCTCGTGCGAGTCGATGCTGCTCATTGATGCCGCGTGTCTGCTGCATGGCTATTCGGCTGATCCACGCTACTGCACTACTTACGAGCAAAACCTCAGGCTCGAGACCGAGCAGACCTGTGTGCATTGTGGGGAGATGGAGACCTTTCATCCGGTGGAGCTGAAGAAAGATCCGAACGGGGAGTGGATATCGTTATCCCACTTCGGCCAATTATATCCCCCGTCTGATGACAATTGATGATCTTTGATTTGCTCGACTCACCGGTTGGTTTGCGGTGCATTGACTGTCTCCATGCCGCGCAGACGTGGTGGTACTACGAGGCGAACCAGTTGCCCGTGTGTTTTCCATGCGCCTACAGCAGGGCGAATTGATGGCAACCGATGACGAGTGGCGCATCGCACCCAAGCCCGAGCCGACTCCCTTGTTCGACGAGTGGAAGAAGTGTCCCTGGTGCGGGTGCTATGAAACTGAGCTGAGAGTCAGTCTCATCGACTACAAGGAGCCGCCGGAAATCACATTGCACTTCCATTGTCCCAAATGCGACCGTGAGAGCGAGCATCGCACGGCGTTGTTTGACTGATGCCTGCCGTTCGATTACCCCCAGGTACGGCGGCTAAGCGTCGGCGCAGACGCGACCTGCCCGAGGGTAAGGAGCTTAAGGCAGAAGGGATGTCCCGTGCAGCGAGAAGGGAGGCGTGCCAGGAGTTTCTCGGGGTTGCACGCGGCTTGGCTTATTCGTTAGCGTGCAAGGACCCCGATTTTGAAGTTTTTTCCGATGACGTGCGTTGGGCGATCGAACGCAAGGAGGCACGGGGCTATATGATTCCCGACGGCGTTGTGCCGGGGACCTGGGGTTCTATTCTCCGTTGCTACCTCTTCGATAAGACCAACCAGCGGAAGTACTCCGCGCATCCACCCAACCACAGCCGGGAGTGTGCCGTCTGGCGATTGAAACCCGAGTACCAGCCTGATCAATAGCCCCGCCAGGGTAACGACCGGTTTACAAGACATCGCTAACGTGTTATACTGGGTTTCACCCATTTTGGAGCTAACAGATGTATAGACTCGAACCCGAACACTGGCTTGTAGATAGGTTCTTCGTCTACTCAGACGAGGTGGAAAAATTCTCCAACTCCGACGCGGTACAGGAAAAGGCGAAGGAACTGTTGGAGGAGGGCAAGGCCGATCGCGTGTCCATCTGGCAGATGGTCTGTGAGACTGACGATCCCATGAAGGTGTCCACATGAGCAACTGTCTTGCAGATCTCTTTACGATTCCCGACGTGGTCGAGGACCCACCGTTCCAGAATATTGAACGAGCGGATTGCGCCGTGCGAGCGGTGACGGCATTGACCGGCAGGTCCCGCGCTACCGTGTACGACCACTTCATCCGGGGCGGTCGACGCCCTGGCCGCATGTCGGAGAACGGTCTGCCTGAGAAGGTCGTCCGTCAGCTCGGCTTCGTGCTCGAGCCCTGGGAAGTGAAGGCGAAGACGATCCGCACCCTCGAACGCGAGCTGCCCTCCAAGGGTAAGTTCCTGATCGAAGTGCGCGGGCACATGCTGGCGGTCGTCGATGGGCAGACCCTCGACTGGTCAGCTGGCCGACGCCACCACCTCCTCAACGTCTGGAGGATTACTCCCTCACCCAACGGGAGCTACTCACAATGACTAAGGTATGCAAACTGATTCCGCACGGCTGGCCCTGCTCCCTTGAGGAGTGCCCTCCGGGGTTCTTCGCCTGGAAGTATGGCGGGGACCATGACTGCATTGGGTTCAAGTCCGAGTACTCCAGGGACGAAGAGGGTGCGGATGTCTTCAACGAAGCGGGCGAGTATCTGACACTCGATAGCAACACCGATGAGGTGCAACCACTGGAAGTGTCCTGGGAGGAGGAGTGAGGGTTATTCGCGAGGGCTACTGGGATGAGCATCTGAGAGAGGTCGGTGGCGAGTGCATCTACAAGTTCAATTGGTTCGTGCGCTATACGTTGCGCCTGATCCATGGCAAGGAGAACCAACTACCATGAGTGATGAAGCGTACGACCTAGTGCTCAAACTGATCGAACAGGCTAAGGGGGGCGCTGTCGACAACCTCGCACGGGCGCGACTGGCTGCTAGTCATCAGGATGCCAGTAAACAGTATGGTCAATCGGGTCAGACGCTCAATGAGATAATCGCGGAGTATCAGAAACGCCTCGATGCGGTTCAGGAAGCTTGGACTTGGTTCACGCAGGGTGAGTGAGCTGAGCACGCTTGAACGACACAACAACCCGCACCCGTACATCATCTACTGGACGACCACCCGGCACTGGCCCATGGGCTGGATCGACTCTGGGGTCAAACACACCATCTTCGACAGGTACACGCGGGGTAGAACACCCTAACGCTCGCGTGGTACACTTTTGCTCGATCCAAACAGATGGGCAGTTATGACCCCCCTTCTACTCCTGAGTTTGATGACATCGATGTTGACCTGGGAGATTCCAGTCGAGTACGTATTGAAGGCTGGTCAAACGACGCCTGATCCCCTGCCTCGCTGCGTAGATGTCGAGGGGCAAGACCCTCCGGTCACCAAGTGCCTCGATCAGATCAATATCTTCCATGGCATGGAGGTCGAGTTGGACCCCGAGGGAGCGCCTGGGGTCATGGGATATGTGCTCGACCAGATAGCTGTGGTGGACGAGACCCTCCAGGAGTTTGAGGTGGTCGAAACCGTACCGGGTAAGTGGTTCTACGCGGTGACGGCGGTAGATCGGGAGGGCAGCGAGAGTGCCGAATCCGGTCACGTATCCAAGGTGCTCACTGACGATGTACCCCTGCCGCCGGTCATCATTCCCCAGGAGGGGGCTGTCTTCACCGTGAAGATGCAGCCAGATGTGTTCCTGCTGTTCAATGTCGGGATCGTCCCTGCTGGGACTGAATGCTTTCTGGATCGCGGGGCACCGACTGGCTACGGCGTCGTTCCTAACGATGAGGTAGTCTGGACAGACCCGTTAGGCCCGAAGCCGATAGCAGTAGTCGCGCTGTGTGAGTAAGTGGCTGAAGAAGCTGTGGAAAAAGATTCAGAAATGGTGGCGCAAGCAGCGCACCAAAAAACCCCGAAAAATTGAGAACATTAGGAGCTACGTGATGGCAAAAGACGTAACGATCGCCTGGGACCTTCCGACAACGCGAACGGGGGGCGGCGAGCTGCGCCCAGAGGACATTTTGGAAACGCGCCCCGAGATGAGCGCTGACGGTGGATCGAACTACACTGCGCTTCCGCCGGTCTTCCCTACTGATCCACAAGAGATCATGGTGCCAGATCTCGAGCCGGGAAACTGGCATTTCCGGTTTGTGCTGGTCGATATCTTGGATCAGGAAAGCGCCCCGGCGCACTGGGTTGAAACGGTCGCGGATGAATCCCCGCCGAACCCGATCGAGAACATCCGGTCAACGCAGACATGAGCCAGACGGCTGATTGGGAACAGGCAGCACTGAACCTCTATCTGACGTTTGAGTGTACTCACCAAGACCATTTTGTGTCGGAGCTGTACCGGCTGATCGCGAAAGCCGATGGTATGAACCGGGCGCGACTGAGCCTGAGCTACCCGACGCATGTGGCACTGTACGAGGAGTGGATGATGGCTGAGCCAGCTCAGGTCTTCTACGACAAGTACCACGTCAAAGACAATTACATTCCTGACAACCCAGGAGAGTCGCACGACTAGTTCCACCGAGGCCTGAATGAGGCCTAAGGAGTACCCATGGCTAATATCTGCACCATTCCCGACTGTGACCAAGAGGTGAAGTACTACCACCTCGAGGTGTGCGCGGCCTGCTACTCAGGTCTGGCCCGCTGGCGTGGTCGCTCCTCTGCGCGGAAGCGCAAGCACTTCAAACGCTGCGAGCGGCTGGTCTCGAGGATGGGCTTTGTCATGGACAACCCCCACCACCATCCGCGCACGCGGGAGGAGATCCACGCCGAGATGGTGAAGAACAGGAGGGCGCAGAAGTGAGTTTCACAATCACGATCCGTGAGGTGGCTGATAAGGACCTGGGATCTGTCCTGGCTCCGCTGCATCTGAAGGGCCGAGCTGAGATGACGCTGGTCCACAGCGACGATGAGCCCCAAGAGCCTGTGGTGAAGAAGAAGCGGAAGGTGAAGGTGAAGAAGAACGATCTGCTCACCATGACGGGGAATAGACCCAAGGACCCAAAAACGCTGATCGGGCAGATGCTGGTGACCTTCGAGAAGCTGGAGGCTACCCATGGCATTGGGGCGATCTCCGTCGGTGCCTTCCGTGAGGCTCTGGGGAAGAAACGGAATATGCAGTATCGTCTGGTCCGTGAGGGCTACCTGGAGATCCTGAGATGAGTAAAAAGGACTGGGAGGACCAGCTTGAGACGGTGATTGGCTCGATGCGCCTCGACGCCCAGATCCTGGACGCACTGAGCATGCAGTACCCCCACAGAGAGGGGGAGTTGACCCGCTTAAAGGATCTGTTAGCTGGGCTGGCAGACGAGATCGAAAAAGAACTATTACCCCCTGTGGAGACGAAATAATGGCCGACCATGAAATGGGCGACAACGATGCCCCGGAACAGGAGACTGAAGAAGGGTTGATCCAGGAAGTAGCGGCGCATTTTGCAGGGGGTCAGCGAGCAGGCCAGGATGACTACTCGATGGGAGGCGACACAGCAGAGGTTCGACGTAATGGCCGTCTGGTGAATCTCCGTCGAAGCGCGGATGGGGCCTATGAGATCCTCATGAGAGGCCGCGTGATTCAGGGCTTCTGTTCGCAGTTCGAAGACATCACGGGCTGGGCTCAGCCCAGGGATACGCAGATCCAGGCGCGAGTGACGATTACACCGACGGGGCGTTTACGCGGGGTGCCTCACCCTGAGGAGAGAGTTCAAAGAAGGCTGATGCCCGAGGGGTTCAACCCGGTACAGACAGAGGATGATGGGATTGCTCTGGAGTCCATAGCTCATCCAGGCCCCCCTCTTGCGGAATGGCAGCTGGAGGCGCTTCGGCATCTGAATATGGAACGATCGCAACTGACGCACACGATCGACATGATTGAGTCCCTGGGCCGACGCTGATAGGATTGCGCTTGCGTGGGTTATGCGTTTCTTCATCTGTTTCGCTCCTACCTGCGTGTCGGTGTGAGGCTTCATGGACTAAGCCCTTCCCCTCGGGGACCCCTGGCGACACAATCGTCAGGTGGTCCCCACCTCGGAGTCCCCCATGAGTAACGGCGAGCTTCGACTACGTCACAATCCGTCTAACGGAGTAGTGGCCCAGTACAACCCCGAGACGAAAGAGTGGTCGATCGTTGTTGAAGGTCAGTGGGTGCGGATCGACCATCTCATCGAGAGCCTCATTGAGATGCGCACCATCCTTGATAAAGAGTTCAAGATCCTGGGTGGCGTGCGTTAGTGGATTTCACCATCTACTTCGAGTTCATGAGCGAGCGCTACCAGCGGAACACCCCAGACCATGAGCAATGGAGCCTGGATGACATCAAGGATGGCTTCTGGCTGACCGAGAGCATGGACCTCTGCCGTGCATCCCAAGGACACTTCTGGGTACCCCCCTCTCGAATTATCCTCGTAGAACACAGGACAGGATAGGTATGATGCCCAGATAGCTCTGAGGAGGGCTGTCGATGACACGTCTTATTCTGCTCGTCCTTTCCCTGATGATCCTGCCTGCGATGGCACGCGAACAGGACCATACCTGCCAGGGAGGTCACAACTGCAACCAAGGAGGAGGCGATGGAACCACTACTGTTGATGTTGACGCTAGCGCTGGCGCTATCTCTGGGTCTAAGTCTGAGGCTGACGCTTCAGCTACAGGCGGCGAGGGTGGCTCCGCGACCACAACGAACAACCTCTCCATCTTTGACCTTGGTGGGGGAGTTGGTGGAGAAGGGGGTGGCACGGACACCACTGGAGGTGAAGATGGTACGGTGGACGGACTGGCGTCTGGGACCTCCATACTGAGCCCAAGCACGGCGGTTACGACTACCACCACCAACAAATACAAAGAGGCTCCGCGTGCCTATGCTGGGACAGCCGCCTCCGTAAAGGATATCGACTGCCGAAACATTTACGGCTTCGACTTTCGCGGAGCGACGGACGACGGGGCTGGTGGTGCGACCTTTGGTATCCCTGGGCGCGAGCGCAAAGACTGCAAGTACGAGCGTCAGGCCGCGAGGGCATTCGCAAAGGGCGACCTGGAACGAGGGTGGGCCAACCACTGCATGTCCCCCACCAATCTCGAAGCGACCATGATGGTCGCTCGCGTTGTTTACCACGAACAGCTCGACGAGGATGGGGCATTCAAGCGTTGCATGCTGAATGCTCAGATAGCGGTACCCGGCAACCCCTCCGACCTAGAAGGTCTGCTGGCCGACGCTAGAGAGGTGATTGAGACTCAAAAGGAGGAGTATGAGGTCCTCGAAGAGCGTGTTCAGCAGGTGGAACAGAAGCTCCAGAAGGAGCGTTCAGCCAGTCATCAGCAACAACAGGTTCAACAACAACAATATGACGAAGGGGCATACCGACGTTCTCGAGCACTCGAGAACCTGATGAAGGCGGAAAAGTCAGATGGATAAGAAGACACTCCTCGGCACCGCTGCTGGCGTTGTGATCACGATTTTAGTGGGGTGGTTTGTAACCGCTCAACTGGATACGTTTGACCGAGGTGCAGCGGCACTGACGGAAGATCAGATCAAGGCAGTGGTCCTCGAGATGCAGAAGACTCCCGGTGGTGATTCGTACGGCAAGGCCCTGCTGGACATCAACCTTAGTCTGACGACGATCAACACGAAGCTCGAAGGGCATGCCCAGTTCCGCACGGAGATACGCGGCGACCTCAACAGCATTCGCCAGTCGATGATCATCCTGGCGGGAGGAGACGGTTGAACCGCACATTGATTATTCAGGTGGTGGGGAGAGGTCTCATCGAGGCACTGGTCCTCATTTTCCTGGTCTACCCCGAGACCGGTGGTTGGACGACCGCAGTGCTCTTCCTGCTCACGGCAGAGATGGAATTCCAACAGTTCATGCGAGCCAAGGTGTAGGATAGGCCTGTCCTCACCCTGAGGACGTCTTCCTCCCTAAGATCTTGGGGCTCCTAGCGAGCCCCATTTTTTTGGGCTAAGCTCCGCGCCGATGTCTCACAACGGATTGCAGTGGCGGTGGTACGACTCAATTTTCATCGCTATCCTCATCCTCCTCGCGCTGAGTGATTGGTTCGCATGGTGGTGAGACGACTGATCCGCACTGAGTTTTGGCTCACCGTCGGTTTCGCAATCGCTTGTTTGGTGCTCCTCTAGATGGTCCAGGTAGTCAGCCTCAATTTCGGGTTGGTCCACCACCCTCCTGAGTTCAACTACGACTTCTCCTTTGACGACCTCGACGACGAGATCAAGGCCGAGCTTCCTGAGGACACAGCGGATGTCATCCAGATGTTCTCGGAGGAGGACCTGCACCTCCTGCGCTGGCAGATCTGTTGGAGGCAGATGGCACGCCAGAAGCAGGTACCCCCACACGAATTCACGTCGATGGAGAAGTCGATCTGGCTGATCCGCTCCGGTCGGGGTTTCGGGAAAACGCTCACGGGAGCTAACTGGATCGGCATTGAGGCGGCGATATACCCCTCGTTCTACGCAGTGGTCTCTCCGACGCACGATGATGTTCGGTACACCTGCTTTGAAGGACCCACGGGTCTGCTGGCGTGTATACCCCCGAGACTCGTTGCCGATCGCAACCTAGCGCTTCCGTCGGTCACTCTGAAGAATGGCTCGATCATCCGGGGCTTTGCTGGGGACACACCTGAGCGTCTTCGGGGTCCACAGCACGCCAAGATCTGGTGTGACGAGATCGCTTCCTGGAAATACCCCCAGGAGGCCTGGGACAACCTGAGTTTCGGTCTACGGCTGGGGAGTGAGCCCCAGATCTGTGTGACGGGTACACCGAAGCCCACCCCCTTCATTCGCAGGCTCCAGAAGGACAAACGCACGATCGACGTCGTTGGAGCGACCTATGAGAACCGGGACAACCTGACCGATTACTTCTTCGAGTCGATCGCCAAGTACGAGGGCACCCGAGTCGGTCGGCAAGAGATCTGGGGTGAGGTGCTGGACCCCGAGGAAGAAGGGTTCGTCAAGCGGAGCCAGTGGAGGGTCTGGCCCCACAAGAAGGCACTGCCCAAGTTCAGCTACATCGTGCTCTCCATTGACCCGGCGTTCACGGAGAAGAACTACGACAAACGTCGGCAGGAGAATGATCCGACGGCGTGCAGTGCCTGGGGTGTCTTCATGATCCCTCGGCAGGGCAAACCCCCACTGCCCCATGTCATGCTGCTCGATGCTTGGGAGGATTGGCTCGGATTCCCCAATCTGGTCCGACGGATCAAAAAAGAGCAGACCTACACCTATGGCGATACAGACGAGCCTCTGCTCAGACCTACGATCGTTGATAAGGCCCAGCGGGCACGGCACACAGGACGCAAACCCGACATCATTTTGATCGAGGAGAAGGCATCCGGAATCAGCCTTAGACAGCAGCTGGCCGAAGAGAACATCTTGACGCATGGCTACAATCCGGGTAATGAAGACAAGCTAACGCGACTGCATTACGTGTCGCCTATGTATGCAGCAGGTCGGGTTTGGGCAGTTGAGTCAGATATCAACCCTGGAGAGTTCAAGACCTGGGCCGATGGGCTCATCTCTCAAGTCTGTTCCTACGTGGGTCCTGGCTCCGTTGAGCGGGACGATCTCCTCGACACTGCAACTCAAGCCCTCCGTCTCCTGATGGACAAATTCTTCGGTCCATTCACCGTCGTAGACAGCACCGAAGCTCGAGAGCAGGCTCGCTCTCGCGAGGTCGCGGAACGGCGATTGAAACGGAAGGATGGTGGGCCATATGGGTGAGATCATCTATGAGCCCCAGGAAGCGCCTACGATCAAGTGGTGTGATGGGCATTGGGCTGAGTTGATGTTCGCACTGAATGATCGAGGTCTAGGGGACAAGATTGCTCGGGACAACGACGCACTGAATGAGAAGTTCATCAAAGGCGAGGTTGATCCCTGTTGGGAGGCCCACAATATGCTCAACTTCGCGGCGTTGAACATGTTTGGCCCTGACAAGATCGTTAAGGAGAATGCAGGGTGTCCTGTGTGTACCTTCGCCAACATCACTCAACATATGGCAGATCTCATGGCTATCAAGCACAGAGAGGCTCACTAGATGGCTGAAGTCGAAGGCGAAATCCTTGAGGTAGAGGACACTCCGTCAGACGTCATAGACACCGATGATGGAGGAGCCATCGTCAAAATCGGCCCTGATGCTCCTAATCGGCCCAATCGTGAGTTCTACGAGAATATTGCCGATGAGATAGGCGATGAAGAGCTATCCAAGATCACCACCCGTCTGTTGCAGGACATTGAACGGGATCGGAAGTCCCGAGAGAAACGAGACAAGGATTACGAAGAGGCAATCAAACGAACAGGCCTGGGTAAGGAGACTCCTGGAGGAGCTGATTTCGAGGGGGCTTCAAAAGCAGTCCACCCGATGCTCACAGAAGCCGTGGTCGATTTCGCTTCGAGGGCTATCAAGGAACTGATGCCCCCCAACGGACCTGTCAAGGTTTATGTCCCCGGAGACGACCCTGAGCCGGATCGTTTCGCCAAAGGGCAGCGCGTCAAGGAGTACATGAACTGGCAGTTCCTGATCCAGATGCCCGACTTCCGGAGCGAGCTGGAGCAGCTGCTGACACAGCTCCCCTTAGGAGGCTCGCAGTACCTCAAGCTCGTACAGGACACCCAGAAGAAACGCCCGGTTCCTACCTATTGGCCGAGTGACGACGTCTACCTCCCCTATTCCGCATCCAACTTCTACAGCGCTGAACGCGTGACCTTCGTGGAGCACATCACGGAGCATGAGTTCGAGATGCGCGTGAAGAGTGAGATGTACCGGGATCTCGGATCTGCGGTTACTTCTCAGGAAGGGGAGAAGTCGGAGGCCGAAAAGGCCACTGATGCCGTTGAGGGCAAGGAAGCGATCCAGCCCTACAACGAGGACGGACTGCGCAACGTCTACGAAGTGATGTGCTGGTGTGACGTAGAGACGAAGCACGAGTACGCACCCTATCGAGTCACCATCGACGGCGCGCACAAGAAGATCGCTGCCTTCAACAGAAACTGGGATGAGGACGATGAGACCAAGCAGCCCCTGTACTGGGCGGTTGAGTTCCCATTCGTCCCCTGGCGTGGTGCCTACACGATCGGCTTAGGCCAAATGATCGGCAGCTTGAGTGGAGCGGCAACAGGCGCGCTACGCGCACTGCTCGACTCAGCTCACATGAACAATCTGCCCACCTTGCTGAGACTCAAGGGGGCGAACTTCAGCGGGCAGTCGAAAGAGCTGAACATTGCTGAGGTGACCGAGATCGAGGGTGGCATCGTTGGGGATGACATCCGCAAGCTGATCATGCCGATCCCCTTCAACCCGCCTTCCACGGTGCTGATGGAACTGTTGGCCTTCCTGACCGAAGCAGGTCGAGGACTCGTTCAGACCACGTTCGACAAGATTGGCGAGCAAAGCTCGCAGATGCCGGTAGGTACGACCCTGGCACTGATCGAAGAAGGCATGACGGTCTTCAGTGCGATCCACCTCCGTCTGTTCCAGGCAATGAGTCAGACGCTGAAGATCCTGCACCGGATCAACCGCATGTACCTCGATGAGGGGGATGCCAAGAACGATACGGGTGTGGTCCTCGCCAAACGGTCAGACTTCGATCCTCCTTTCGACATCATGCCGGTGGCTGATCCGGAGATCTTCTCTGATATCCAGCGCATGGCTCAGTTGCAGGTGGTCGCTGACCGCGCTGCTGCGATGCCCGAGGTCTACAACGTCAAGGAGGTTGAGCGGAGGATTCTTGAGCGCACCAAGATCCCCAACCCTGACGAGCTGCTCCTGCCTGATGACACGCCTGACGAGCAGAATGCCGTCAATGAGAATGCCGCGATGACACTGGGCAGGCCTGTGGCAGCGTTTCCCGAGCAAGACCATCTGGCCCACCTTCAGGTCCACCTCGACTATATGCAGTCGCCTGTGTTGGGACAGTTCATCCTGATTGCGAAGTCGTACCTGCCGATGGTGCTCGATCACATCAAAGAGCACATGGCCTTCTACTATGTGCAGTACAACTTCGAGCTGCTGCAGGCTTCTACGAACATGTCTGATGAAGAGATGACACAGCTGATGAAGCTACGAGATCCGGATGTTCGTAAGGAGCTGGACCGGAACCTTGCAGTCCAATCGCAGCAGGTCGTCCCAGCAGTGGGTGAGGTCTTTAGCGGCTTGCCACCGATCATTGATCAGGTCATGGAGGTGCTGGATTCGATGCAGCCCGAACCTGAGCAACCCCCGGCAGATCCGAACGCTATGGCCGCGATCGAGCAAGAGCAGCAGTCGGATGAGATGCGCGATGCTAGAGAGCGTGAGAAGACACAGCTCCAGCTGGTCGACAAGCAGTCAGCCCGTGCGGATGCGAAAGAAATCAAGCTTATGGAGTTGGACCAAGAGTCTCGGGAGAACCTCCTCGAGAATGCGCGTGAAGACGCTCGCCAAGCCCTAGAGTACGCTGCTCGGCTCGAAGAGCTGATAGAGAAAGAACGCGCTGACGATGAACGGACGGTCATCGAGACAGAATCCCGTGAGCTAATAAACGCTGACGATAATGCTACGGCGTTAGAGATTGCGGGGGTCCAGGCAGCTGCAAAGGAGAAGACGAGGGTCACGACCGGAGAGGGTGTAACAAACCCCCGGCCTCGCACGGGGAATTGAAAATTGGCCCCGAGAAGCAGACGCTACGTTTCTCCGGGGCTGTTCCGAAAGGACTCCATATTTAATCTAGGAGACTGAGATGAAGAACATCGGGTACTACCCCAAGGGTCCAATCAACCAGCACAAGGCACTGGCGACAGGCGCAAAGCTGCCGAAGGCCAACACGTCCAATAAGGAGACGGTGCCGAGCCCATGGGGCGGCGGCGGGGCTGCTGAGGGAGGCACGAACATCAAATCGGGTACCTCCACCGGCAGTGGGGCGGGTAAAGGGGTTCCAAAGAGCACCTTCACACCCGCGTAGCGATAGGCTTAGAATGCCTGCCGTTGAACATACGGTTTTGCAACAGTTCCTGAAGGTACTGAAAGAGGAACAGTCAAAGCATGCAGTGGCATCGCTTATACGACCGTCCGATAAATCCGAATTTGGGTTTGGACAAGTATGCGGCCTGTATGCAGGGCTGGTTCGCGCCGAGCAGCTGTTCGAAGAAGTGATCGGGGAAGCGGAGGACAGGACCTAGTGGCGGAAGCAGTACTGAGTAGACCGAGGCTCGCTTTTGCGAGCATCGATGAAGCGTTCCCGACGGTCGATCCGGGTTTGAATCCCTTCGGCTCGCGGGTGCTTTGTCAGCTTCGGGCTCCTCGGACGGTCACTGAGGGTGGAATCCACGTTCCAGAGGATGTCCAGGAGACTGAGTTTTGGAACACTCAAGTATCTAAAGTCATTGCGCTTGGACCCGTTGCTTTTAAGAACCGCGAAACTCTGGAAGGTTGGCCGGAAGGGAATTGGTGCCAGGAGGGTGCGTTTGTACGCACGCCGAAGTATGGCGGCGATAAGTGGTTCGTAGCCCTCCCTGGCGCTCGTTCCGCACGCGTTGGTATTGATAGAGTCTGCTTTATGCTCTTCAACGATCTTGATCTCATGGGTGAAGTCACCTGTGATCCACTTGAAGTAGTCGCATATCTGTAGGAGGTAAGCAAGCATGTCCCAGGTCGAATATGACGTCGACGAAAAGGACAAAACAGATGAAGACAAGGAAGAGAAGTACGTAGCCGTCGAGGGTGAGCCGGAAGGTGATGCTGTCGATGACCAGGAAGATAAGGATGAAGATGAGGATGAAGGTGAGCAGGAAGAGTCTCGCCTAGGTGGGGGGCGTGAGGAAGATGACGCAGAGGCTAAGAAAGCGCGTCGTCGCGAGGAGAACAAGACCCGCCGTTCCCGTCAGAAGGTCGCCAGGGAGAGGACCGACCGCGAACTGAGTTTTCTACGGACCCGCAATGAAACATTAGAACGGCGATTCAGCAACCTCGAGAGCGAGGTCGATGCCCGAGTCACCGGCAGTGAAGTTGCGACGGTCGACACCAGCATCAACAAGGCCAAGTCCGACCTGCAGCTTGCCAATCAGGTGATCGCGCAATCCGTCGAACAGCAGGATGGTAAGAATCTTGCTGAGGCTATGGATCACCGGGATACCATCCGTGACAACCTGCGTGATCTTGAACAGGCTCGGGATTACCTCACCCAAGAGAGGCCTCAGCCCCAACAAGGCGCTATGCAGTTGGACCCGCGCCATGTCGCGCACGCACAATCCTTCATGGTCGATCATGATTGGTGGGACCCCCGAGGGAGCAACACTGAGTCACGAGCGGTCCTGGAGATAGACCGTACCCTCGCTAAGGAGGGCTTTGACCCGGTCACCAAAGATTACTGGGACGAGCTGAGAACGCGAGTCCAATCCGAATTACCGCAACATTTCGACGCTGGAGATGATGCGGGCGATGACGATGAAGGGGGTAATACCGGCAACGGTAAAGAACCCAAGAAACGAAATCGTGGACCTGAGTTCAGGACAGGTGGGCGGGAACGTCCCCTTGGGAAGAACGAGGTTTACATCAGCCCCGAACGTCGCGAAGCGATGGTCGAGGCAGGTGTTTGGGACGATCCAGTGCTCCGTAACAAGTACCTCAAATCGTACGCTACGTATGATGCCGAGCAAAAGGGAGCACAAGATGCCCGCTAAGCGAAAGACCGACGCAAGACTGAATTCCGATCAATCGGGAGCGCGTACAGACCGTCGCATGGAAGATAGACCTGTGACGCAGGACAGAGCGCTGTCAGACGATGAACGGGTGGCTGAGTTTCGCCAACAATTTTTCCAATCAGCATTGCCTGATTTACCCCATATTCCTGGTTACCACGTTTGCTGGCTGACCACGGAGAACCCACGAGACCCGATCCATTCGCGGATTCGGCTGGGCTATGAACCGATTCGAGATTCGGACATTCCTGGCTGGGAGCACTCTGCGATCAAGACGGGCGAGTGGGAGGGCTGCATTGGTGTGAATGAGATGCTAGCGTTCAAGCTGCCTCTCGAGCTGTACGAGTCGTACATGCACTTCAATCACCACGAAGCCCCGCTGTCTGAGGAAGAGAAACTCAACGCAGCGATCCGTGCGATGGAAGCCGAGATGAATCAAGCGTCGAAAGGCGCAGTGGAACTAGAGTTAGAGGACGGCACAGCTGCATTGGGTGTGGCACCAGAACCCCCACCGTTTGCTGAGCAGACGGGGGAGAATTCTGGATAACTTTTAACTCGATTCGGAGGAACTCTAATGAGTTCAGCAGCATCTCCGTTCGGATTGAAGCCCGCCTTTTCGCCCTCTGGCACGATTCGCCAGTCTGTAGGGACAATTGCGTCTGGCTTTGTTTCGGACATTTTTCAGTATGCTCCGATCCGGCTTGATGACGACGGCGTCATCGATCTGGCGATCATCGGAGGCCCCATCATGGGGGCTTTCATGGGGGTCGAATGGACCGCGACTGACGGTCGGAGACGCGTTGGTAACCGGTGGGTTGCTAACGAGGTAGGCACAGAGATTGTCGCCTACTACACGTCTGATCCCTACCTCACCTATGAGATCCAAGCAGACGGGTCTGTGGCGCAAGCCAACATCGGTGATATGGCTGACATCATTGCGCTTGGAGGCAACACGATAACAGGCCTTTCGAGCGCTGCATTGGAAGCAGCCGACCTGAGCAGCGCCGCTGCTCAACTGCGAGTTACCGGAGTCAATCCTGGCCCCGATAACGTGATCGGTGACGATTTCACCATAGTCCAAGTCCAGATTGCAGAGCACGTATTCCAGCTCGCAGTCGAAGTACTGACCTAAAGGGGGTAGATCATGGCTGTTCCAATGCGATCGACCGACTTTCGGTCAATAGTCGAGCCCATCCTCAACGAGACGTTCGATGGGATCTATACGCAGCGTGCCGACGAGTGGAAAGGGGTCTTTACGGAGCGCACGGGTACTCCCCGTTCGTACCACGAAGAGCCGGTTCTGTTCGGATTCAACGCTGCACCCGAGATGCCAGATGGCACCCCGGTAACCTTCGACGCTGGCGGCGTGCTGTTCATTCAGCGTTACGTCTATCGTGTCTTTGGTCTGGCGTTCGCGCTGACCAAGGTTCTGGTCGAGGACGGAGACCATATCCGTATCGGCACGATCTACTCTGAGCACCTTGCTCAGTCGATGATCGAGACGAAGGAGACGCTCTGCGCCAACATCCTCAACCGTGCCTTCAACGGTGCGTTTGTCGGGGGTGACGGTGTTGCGTTGAACGTGACGAACCATCCGATTGCACCTGGAAGTGCAGCTGGTGGCGTGTTCTCGAACCTCCTGACGACTGCTGCGGCTCTGTCGCAAACGTCACTTGAGCAGATGCTCATCCAGATCCGCAATGCTGTCGACAACAACGGCAAGCGCATCCGGCTGTCTCCGCTCAAGATTGTCACGGGTCCGAGTCAGGTCTTCCAGGCCGAGGTTTTGCTGAAGTCAGTACTGCGTGCTGGCACGGCAAACAACGACATCAACCCGATCCTCTCGATGGGTCTGCTCTCTCAAGGGCAAGCCAACCTGTCGCGTATCACCTCCACCACAGCTTGGTGGGTCCAGACTGACGCTCCGCGTGGTCTGCAGATGATGATGCGCCGGGGCCTCGAGAAGTCGATGGAAGGTGACTTCGAGACCGACTCCATGCGCTACAAGTCCACGGAACGCTACATTCCGAACTGGACCGATCCGCGCACGGTGTACGGCACTCCAGGGCTCTAGTCAGAGCGCCCTAGCAGGAATGGTGGGGGGTGGACGTAAACACCCCCCCAATTTCCCCGGACGTGAAACGGGGAACCCATAATTCAGGAGAAGACGCATGTCTTTGGTAAACATCCAGAACACTAACTTTGAGAACGGCATCACCAACCGAAACGCTGCCGCTCTCTTCGGTTCGATGGGTCACCTTGACCCGACTAAGTTCAACACGTTCATGGACGACTTCAATGCGCCCAACATCGTGTCGGACCAGCTCGACGGGTTCAGTGACGCTCTCACGGGAACCGTAGCTGCCGCCGACCTTGATGGGGGTGCCATTGTCCTCGCCACTGGAGGTACAGACACCAACGTCAATATCATCCAAGCGGAGTCGCTGGGCTTTTCGGTTGTGGCATCAAGACCTCTGTATTTCCGAGCCAAGCTGGAAACTGATGTGGAGGTTGATTCCGATGTGGTCGTTGGCCTGATGGATGCCGTTGCGGATGTCACTCCGACTGATGGAATCCAGTTCATCAAAGCCGATGGTGCGGATACGGTGGACATCCAAGTCTTTTCGACAACCTTGGTAGCCAGCGCAGTTGCCATCGCTACGATGGCCCCTGACGTTCAGCAGACCTTCGAGTTCTACTGGGATGGCATTGATCGCGTCTACTACGGCGTGGACGGTGT
>SDBT01000360.1_pt1 | contig 69868 bp, 97 predicted proteins | sample 2277101 | NCBI WGS metagenome assembly SDBT01 (sample SAMN10404973, study PRJNA504765) | marine sediment metagenome | isolation source: marine sediment core GS10_PC15, 103 cmbsf | place: Arctic Ocean: Southern Knipovich Ridge | collected 2010
GTATTCCTGAACTTACCGACTGGCGAAACCAGCTCCTCGCTATCTCATTGGGAGACGCAGATGACACAAATACTGTCGATGACACTGGAAAGGTGGTACCATCTCCCGATTGAGGAAAGAGTCACACAAGTTGCTAGTCATTTTGGAGGTCAGATACTGGAAGGTGTAGCGATCAAATATGGCTAATGAAACACGGGAACCCATCTTCAAAGCGTCGATTGATGATGACACCGATAAATTCTTTAACGATCTACGACGTAAGTTACATCGAGCTGGAGTTGAGGGCGAAAAGTCCTTTAACAAGCTCGAAAGGAAAATAAAGAAAGTTGGCAAAGCCGCAGGTACTGCAGGCACATCTAAAACTGCAGGCTTCGCTGCTATTGCTGGAGGGGCTGCCGCAGCTGGTCTAATTGCCGCAAACGTCCTTGGTAAATTAATTGGCCAATTTCTCAAACTAGCCAAAGCTGGTGCAGACGCCTTTGCAAGAATCATTGCAGAAGGAGGTGAGCTGAATAAGGTATTAGAGACAGCAGAGCAAACATTCTCAAATGTCTTTTCAGATCCCCAGCTTGGTAAAGAGACCGTACAATTTCTTACTGAAGTCTCTAAACGGCTTCGAATAAATCGCGTAGACGCCATTGAATTTGCTCGATCTATTTTACCTCGTACGGAATCGACAGAGCAGTTTACTCAATTGCTGCAACTGACCCAAGCACAGGCGATATCGACAGGCAAAACAGTTAGTGACTTAACCTTCTCCATCCGTGAAGCACTCACTGGGGACTTTGTTTCTATCCAGGATCTTTTTGACCTTCCTAGATCATTCAAAGTCAAGGTAAGAGAAGCAGCTAAGGAGATTGGGTTTGCTGCGGCTCTCGCTCAAGAGTTAAACGAGGAGTTGGGCAAGCGTGGTGTTACGAATCTCGAATCTTTCGCAGCTACATCTGCAGCACTTAATGCAAGCCTAAACAACATCTTCGATGATTTGAAGATTGCTGTATCTGAACCAATCTTCGATGCTCAGCGTGAATCACTGCAACAGCTAGTACCCCTTCTAGAAGCTAATCAAGAACAGATCGTTAGGATACTGCAACTGGTTGGTGATGTTGGGGCGAAGATCCTCGGAGTTCTAACAGAATTAGGTATTCAAGCATCTGAGCTAGTTGATATAGATAAGATAGAAGAACTTGCTGGACTCTTAGGTGATCTGTTCGATGCTGTTGTTCTTTTCACTGACGCTGTTACTGGTAATGTATCTGACGCAGACGATTCTGTTGATTCATTTATCGACACAACAATAGAACTTGTCAATACTCTTATTGCAGCTGCAAGAGAAGCTGCCGCAATGGGTGCTCAAATTAGGAACGCAGCGGAAGCAGCATTCTTCTTAACTAGAGCGACGCATCAACTCAGAAAAGGAGACCTCTTCGGTGGTCTAGAGTCTTTCGAGAAGTTCAAAGAATCATTCTCAGAAGCATCTATCAAAAGAAACGTAGAAGACCAAGCCGCAGCATTCACTCGATACAATCGGGTACTTGAAGCTAATCAGCAACGCCAGATAGACCGTAAGGCTGCTGCGAAAGATGCTGCTGTTGTTGATTCTGAAGGTATCGATGCTGCACTCTCAGCTATCCAAGAAGCTAATAACAAACAAGAGAGTGCTCAGAAGGCACTCGCAAAGATATCCAAGAAGCTTCTTAAAGATCAGATCAATGATAGCATCAAAGAGTCTCGACGCCTATTAGCAGCTGAATTAGAACTTTCACGTCGCAGAGAAGATATTGCACGGGAAACAGCTAAAGAGATATCACAAATTGAGCAAGAAGCAAATGATGCTCGTGCTCAGCTATTTGCAGATAGCGATTCCGCAGTACCTCAATTCGAGGAGGACGCGTCTAAAGAACGTGCTAAGCTCAATAAGAAGTTCCGCGACCAGGATCTTGACAACGAAAAGGCATATCGCCGTGAGCTGTTAGATATCCAACGTGACTTTGAGAAGTCCGCTAGGGACGCAGCACTTTCCAATGATGCTATCGCATTCGTAAGAGCTACCATTGACAGAGACGATGCTAAACAGGCTGCTAAGCAAACTAAGAAAGATGCAGACGAAGACACTCGAGAAGACAAGGGCACTGAGGTAGAAGAACTAGAAGAACGTCTCACAGAAGAACGAGAAAAGATCGAGGAAGACTTACGTGAACGTCTTCGTCTAATTGACGAGCAAGAGCAAGAAAAGAAAGACGCTCTTGATCTACGACTAGCTGAAGAAGAGGAAGCCTTCCAACGAAGTGAGCAGCGCAAAGCTGAAGACCGTGCTATTGCAGAATCTCAAAAGAAAGAAGACACGTTACGTACGCTCCAAGAGGAACTGGACGCGGCAACTGCACAGGGGGATGATCTATCAAAGATTACTGCAGAATCCCTGCTTGCACAAGCAGATGCATGGTCTGAAACCTATGGCCCTAACTCGAAAGTTTCTGCCGTTGTAGACACGTTCGTAGCAAATCAGAAGCGTAAGCTTCAAGCGTTAAAACAAGAGATACAGGCTTTGGCGTCCGAGGCAAATGCTATTCAAGCTGGTGGAGGCGGCGGCGGTGGAAGCTTTGGCTCAGGTTTCGGATCAGGATTCGGCACAGGCTTTGGCACACAGGTATTCCAAGTCGGTCAACATGGTTTAGTTAGCGAGCTGGTTGGAGGTTCTCCGGTATCTGTTCCTACTGGAAGAAGCACCTCGAATACTACTAACAATAATACTAATAACGAATCTACGATTCAAATGGACTTAACTGGTTTAGAACCACTCGTTCAAAGAATTGCAGTTCGTACGGCTCTTGAAGTGTCTAGAAACCAACGAGCCACACTCTAAGGATAAATATCATGTCAATGTGGGCAAATCAAGTCGATTATGTTAATCGCCCAGAGCAGTTCTTAGATTTGCAAGCTGGACTCACTGCGTCAACAATGATGAGTCTTGCAGATCTTGCAATTAGTGCTCCAGACCAGATTATCTTCAAACCGTTCTCCGATTCATATATTCGAGGTGATCTGACTAGAGTAGGCGACGGCGCATCTTCCATAGAATGGATATGGGATGTGATGGCACAAGTCGAACTAGCTACTCTAAATAACATTTTCTTTTCAACAGACACTCTAACGTTCAAGGTACTTGTCAACATCCGCTCGCCCAAACGGATTGGCACAAAAGCAGGTGCAGCAGAGCAATTACAGGACTTCACTGCAACCGTGTGGCGACCAGAAGTTTTTGGTCCTGAAGGCACACCTGTTGTACGTTCTGTAAAGGCGACTCAAGCAGTAATGTTCCAGTTTACAAATTTAGTGGAGGTCTAGATGCCAGCACTTTCGGCAGCAAAACTTACTTCGCTCCGAGATGAGCATCCTCATTCTAAAACAACTTTTCTTTCTTATGTACCAGTAATCGCTCTCATAACTGCTCGGGTGGATGATAATACTATTGCAGTTGGCGAAGAAACAATTACATACGATTTAGGGACAGAGACGTCCTTTCTTCACAGCTTAGTTAGAGCAGGCCAAACACTCCTTGTCGGTTCAGAAGCAGGAGCGGATGATCTTGGTCGAATAAGAGTCAAAGGGGCTGCAACAGGCACTGAGATAGCAGGCACAATTCCAGTTGCGTGGAACTCAGATGTCAATTGGGCAGATAACGCCTACCTCACAGTTCTACATACATATGAAGTTTGGCCTAAGTTCCCACGCTTTGACATATCTACTGAGGACTTCTTCAAAGATAAGACACAAATATACTTTAACGAAAACACGAAGTTAGATCCTATCGTTCGTATGGGGCCTGGATGGGCTGGAAACCTTGGAGGAGGAGGTACAGTCGTTGTTACTCTTGATGGCTCAGAGTCCTATACACTAGATCCCACTGCAACGATTTCAACTTACTCATGGGTAATGGAGAAGAATGTCCCCGCCCAGTCTCCAGTGATAGCGGCTGCAGGTTCATCAGTAACCACAGTCACCTTTGATGCTGCAGGTACATATTGGATTAAACTTGAGATTGTAGACTCAAATCTAAACAATCAAGAGTCATGGCGCCCCTTCATCGTTCATGATCCTGATAATCCTCCACTTAGAATCGAATCAGCATCCTCAACTGAAAACTACGACTCTGGGGGCATGTCTGTAAGACTCACAGTTCGAGAAAGCATCCTAACTACAGTGGTACCTAAGCGGACTCCTGTAATCATGTGGTCTACGAACACGTACCAGTCTATTATAAAAGACATCTCAGTTCTAGACACTGGGTCTTATGCTGACAGAGAACACATCGACTTCTTCGGATACTTAACAGAAACAGACACAGATATCGGCCCAGATAAAGGCAGAGTTACTCTTACTCTAGAAACAGTAGAAGCCAAGCTAAACTTAAAGTATGAGTACCCTGTAAGCCTGATAGCCGATTCAACAATCACTGGCACAGTTAATGAGTGGTGGAAGTATCCATCTTCCAAGCTTACAGTATCCCGTGCAGTTCATCATCTCTGGAAATATCACTCTACACTTCTTGAAGTTGCAGATGTCGTTCTTCAATCTTCTGATACAAGAATACGTGCTGCAGTAGAAGAGTTTACGCAAGGCTCTCTATGGGATAGAGCAAAGCGTTTTGCAAATGAAGGATCGATCTTCATGCGCTTAGGATGCAACCGTTTTGGCGTCATCTATGGCGAGATCGATTTACAGATGCTTGAAACAGATGCTCTGCGTGCTGCAATTACTGACACGTTTACCCTTACGTCGGAAGACTGGAAGGACGAACTTGCAATCGACCCTGCAGAACATAATACGGTAGGGAGTGCATACGTAACAGGAGGCCAGTGGACAGGAACCTCTTTCAACGCATTCTGTGCAATTCATGGTGAAATTGCATATGCGGATGGATCACAATATAAAACACTTCACAAGTTAATGGTGTCGTCTCAAGCACAGCTAAACCAGATTACTGGCCGGATCATGGCTCAGGCAAACAATAGACTTAAGGAAGTCGGCATCACGTTTGCAGGTAACTGGGCATCAGCACTAACAACGTTCCCGCAAGAGTGGACGCGTATTACCCTTACTGGCGCTGAAACAGGCAATCTTAGAGGCGTCAAGCTAAATAATGCTCGATGTGTTCCTCGGAGGATTGAGCGTACATACAACGAAGAATTAGGCATGTCCCGAACAGTTATATACTTTGAGGCTGAAGCTTTCGGGCCTGACGGTATTTTCGTTGCATGTCCACAGATGCCTTCTGTTCCATTTGAGCCTCCCCCTCCTGTATGGCAAGTTCAGTCTTATGCAATGTTATATGTACCAACGACAGATCAAGGCTTATGGATAATTCCAGCAACGGAAGATGAACCTGCACAGTTCAATGTAGGACTCTCGGGTGACGACCTCAAGTTTAGAATGATGAGATTTCACCCAGCAACATCCATCTTAGATATCACTGAACAGCACATCTGGGCTTGCACTGCAAACGGTCTAGCTAAATCTACAGATGGCGGTCAATCCTGGACAACGATCTCAAAAGCAACAATGGGTGCTGGCGCCTCTGACATTATCTTAGACATCGCCTTTAACCCTAACGACTCCATTGTGAATCCACAAGACCTGTATGTTTATGTTGTAGACGACTCCAGCCCACCTATAACGTCTATTTTTGTTTCTAATGACTATGGCTCAACTTGGGCCGATTTCCAATTTACTTTTGTAGCCTAATGGAGGCACATCCAATGAATGTATTAAACCCGAAACGAAGCCCGCTCCCATGGATTCTATTCGCTCTTGTTATTGGAGGATTGCTTGCTGGTATTATAATTGTTTGGCAAGACTCTTCCACACCTATTCCAACTGTTGAACCCACCGAAGAAGTCACTCCTATCACCACTCCAGAACCAACCAGTGAGCCTACTAGTGAGCCCACCGTTGAGCCCACTGCTGAACCAGAACCAACTACTGAACCAGAACCCACAGTTGATCCAGTTCCTGAGCCTACAGATGAACCTACCGCTAAACCAACGGAAGAGCCTACACCTGTAACACCAATTAAGCCCCAAATACTTTATACTGTTGTATCCGGCGACTCTTTATGGAGCATTTCACTTATCAACTACGGCACTGGTACATTATTTGAATGTATAGCCGAAGCTAATAACATTGATCCTCAAGAGTGCATCCACGTAGATCAAGTATTAATTATTCCTGAATGTGGGGCAAGCGATGGCACTAACTAAAAGTGGCAATCTTACCTTCGGCTCTTCTGGAGAGTTCATCTGGGCAGCAGCTAAGATAGACACTAACAAAGCCCTTATGCTTTCGGCAGATGGCAACGATCTTAACTTGTGGGTCGTCACGGCTAATGGTACAGGATCTCCTCCGACAGCAGGAACAGCTGTAATTCTAGATTCCAAGACCTCCTCATCCTTTAGAGCCAGTGTAGTATCTACGGTAACTGATGAAGCTGTTGTAATATATGCTTTGAACGATGGTACATGGCGAGTATTTTGTGCGCACATAACAATCTCTGGCACTGTACCTACTGTTGCCGGCACAACGCAACTTGAAAGTGGCACTAGACGTGCTCCATCCTTATCACTACTTTCAACTGACAAGTTTATAGGCATACAATCTAGCGCAGGCTTCTGCACTTCGTTTGTCATAACTAAGACAGGCTCATCCTTCTCTCGAGGAACTCTAGAAACAGTTACTCCAACTTTTGGAGGCATCTATCCTACTGACATTGCAGCACTTTCAGCTACCAAAGCGATGGGAATATTTGCTACCGATGACGTAGCTGAGGACTCCCGTGCTGTACTAGTAAGCATCTCAGGAACAACCGTAACGCATGAAGAGAGTCTAAAGTTAAGTACCTCAGTGCATCAACTTCCTGCCTCGCACGGCCGCTTTGCAATACGCCTGAATGCTACTAAAGCAGTAATCGGCTATCGCTTTGATAGAATGCAAACTGCTGTTGACAATGGCACAACAATAACTCTAGGCACTGAATTCTTCTTGTCTCGAAGCAGCGATTGGGAGACTGCACTGGCCGAAGAGAATCCTACAAGCTTCTTAGCCTCGTTCCCTGGTAGCGGCTCTACATCTAAAGTTGAGATTATGGATGAGGCCGCAGGAGTCATAACGGCTTCCGGAGTTACAGTTGCTGGTGTGGGCTTCACGACAGGTTCGATGGTTCCAGTATTGGTAGATATTTGGAAGTGGTTAGTATTTGAATGGACGGGTGATGGTTTACGTGCATGGACTGCTAGTTCGGATGCACCGCCCCCTCCAGCAACTCACGAAGATGTTAGACATTCACGAAATGCCATACCAGGAAGGATATTTATATGACTGCTATCGTTACTAGCGCAACTGGGGACCTCATCGTCATGGTGGGGGAAGAAGTAGATGGAGCAGGTGCAATATCAGGCATTACCGCAGCATACTCTCTTCCTGGGGATGAAGGAACGTTTACAGAGATATTCTCTACTGCTGGTGTAGGTGCACTTGCAATTAGCTGTGCAGCTCCTCCTAGTGACAACGACAAGATTATCTTCTATGGCATGTTGGATGATGCCGGAAGTGTACAAATTAGGCGTTGGAACATTACTGCAGATACCCTCGACAACATCTCTCCATCCGGATTGGGCACCAAACGAGTGTCAGCTCTTGTAATCGATCCTTTGAATTCAGATAATATGTTTTGCACAGTTGACGAAGACGAAGATCTCCTCGTTACAACTAGCGGAGGAACTTCATGGTCGTCCGCAAATGCTGCTTTAGGCCTTGCACCCACAGCCCTTCTTGCGTTATTCTCAACTGAGTTTTTTAATGAAGTGTTTATTGCAGGCAACTCTGGTGGTGTGACTGTGCAATTCTCACAAGATGCAGGTGCAACGTTCACTAGCTTAGAGACGCCAGATTTAGCAACGGCAGCTAATGTCGTTAACTTGGAGGTCCGATTATGACCCAAGCAAGTGACATGCACAGGGGGATTGTTGCATCTCAGGCTGCTGCAGATGCCAAAGTCACTGAACAAACAGTTAATAGAGCTACGATTGTAAAAGTCAACGGATCTATTTTCATGCCTAGTGACACGCGCTTCGTTTGGCACACTCCGCTCGACGGGGGTTCACCTGCTCTTATATTCAATGAAGCGGTATATGCACAAGAGGGTCTCCCAGTCTTAACCGGCATTCCTCTAGGCTCTATCACCCTTCAAATTCTGGGCCGAGATCCTGAGCGTGTAATAGATTCACCAGGCAACAAAAATGTACAAGCACTTTCTAATCCTCACGGTGCAGATCATGCATGGGCTGGTCCAGATCTAACATACTTGTATCTAGAAGCTCTCGTGCCTCTTATGGTGTATCCGTCCAATGGCACCTTCTTTATTAATGTGGTTAATGGTGACTACATATATAACAACGTACGCAAGACTTTTAATGGTGCACTGTCTCAAGACATCTCAAGCCACCAGCCGACAACAGGACAAGGAACGAGATATCTTGGTGTTTATTTAGATTCAAATAATACACTACAATTTATTGCAGGAGCACTTGCCGCACTACTTACACAAGTTCCTCCAGAACCTGCGTGGCCCACGGATGCGTTTCGGTTAAGTGTAATTCAATTGGACGAGGATCAGACAGGTCTAATATTCGCAAATGTAGTCAATAGACGTGTGATCTGGGCAACTGAGACATTAAGTGTAGGTGGTGGTGGAACTCCTGGACCTCTAGACGATGTCGCTCGTATTGAAGCTGAGCTTGATCTTGTAATTACACAGATCGCCGTGGACAATAATCTTTAGTCACTAATCAAAACAAGGAGATATCATGGGTTTTGGAAATACAGCAAAAGATGGTTCTGGAACAAATTATTGGATTCTCTTATCATCGGACGGTGCTACGATTTTGGCTGGTGCCAATCTTGAAGACGCCGCCGCAACCGGGAATCCTATGCGTGTTGCAACTAAGTTCATTGCAGCACCTTCGGCAGTTACGGATGGGGATGTTGTTCAGTTCCAAGTAGATGCGTTAGGCCGCTTAATTACTAGAGACAGGGCTACACCTAGCCTGCAGACAGACACGACTGTGAATGACTCTGACAAGACATTCTCAGTACCTGCTGCTACTGAATGGACTATTCAATCGATACAAGTCAATTTCATCTCAACTTCGACGGCAGGGGCTCGTCAGTTAACAATTGAGATTCAAGACGCTTCCTCAAATGTCATAGCTCTTATCAAGGCTGGCGTAACTCAAATCGCTTCCTTAACGTATGACTACCTCTTTGCCCCTGGAGTCCCTGACATCACAGCTGTTCGAGACCTTACAGTTATGACACCTATGCCTATCATGACTCTACTCCCCTCATACGTTATTCGCATTTATGACTCTGCCGTCATTGACGCCGCTGCTGATGATATGACTATGCGAATGTTGATTCATGCTCGGAGCCAATAGGTATGAATGGCGCGTTTTCAAAGAAGTTCATAGAAGGGGCTACGTGGGTCTCATCTCTACTTAAGCCCATAAAGCCGATGGACATTACCAAGATAAGATTGAATGTAAAGGACATCATAATTACAGTCCTGGTCGTGCAATCTGATCCTGCACAGAGGGCGTTGCTCTCAGAGGCTATCAGAATGGTAACCGGACTTGATGCAATTACAGCTCCTACACAAGAAGGGGCCCTAGCACGTTTTGATGCTTCAGACGTGCTTCTAATCGACTGCCGGTTGAGTGGACATGTAAGTATTCGACTCATCCTGGAAGAATGGTTTAGAAAAAACAAGGGTCCTATTTGTGTCTTATCATCCTCTACGATCGACCAGGATGCAAGAGAAGATCTTTACCATCAAGGAGTTTCACACGTACTTAGTAAGGATGTATCTAACGAGACTATTATTTCAGTCCTTAGATTGTATGAACAGGAAGCTAAGCTTAGAAGAGTGATGGATGTCAGTGTGCAGCGAGAGATGTATCTAATCCAGTACACTGAGATGATTACTCTTGAAGTGCAGCGTCTCAAACAATTTGTTCCATTTTCTCTGATCATTATTGCAGTTCTTTTTATCCTCCTCATTTCAGACACTCCTCTCTCGGTGGATTCCCTACTTCGGTTGCTAGGTAAGTAGTGCTAAGCCGAAATTATAAAATTATATTATTTTTATTTATTTGTACACCCATATATATCGTATACAAATCAATTACTACACCTCCTATAGATATGTACTTATTAAATAAAATAATATAATTTTATAAGATTTATCAATTGACTAGTGTCAAGTGTACAAGAACCTTTCAGCATCACTGCTGCCATACTCAACAATAACCAACATAGAAAATTGCGTTTTTATTGTAATCGTGGTATAATTAAGAATAAGATAAAAACATAAATTTCATGGAGGCGCGCGTTGTGTGAACCGGCCAGAATGCATATCAATAGAATAAGATTGAAGCACGTCTCAGATGAAGCCGTTCGCGCAATGCGTAAGGACTGGGCACATAATAACTGCTACGGTCAACAAGAAGTCCTCGCCTTAAAGTACAATGTATCTGTTCCCGTAGTATACCTAATTGTACATGGGCTAGTTCGTAAGGATAACACATGACTAAACTAAGAATACTTGGAGTCGATCCTGGAGACACTACTGGCTATGCTTTCATAGAAGTTGAACATCGAGGTCCAGGCTTCCATACATATAAAATGCTCGCAATGGGAGATGCGTCGTTTCCTGGAGGCATTCTACCCCTAGTGCAAATCATAATGAAAGAGGCACACGTAGTTGCAGTTGAGGATTATATCATCCGCCAGCCTCATATTGGCCAGTCACCTATTGCAATTAAGGTAATCGGAGCCATTCAAGTTGTAATGTCGGCACTGCCCGAAAAAGAACTATTGATGCAACAACCTTCTGAAAAACGAAGAGCCCCAAACACTTTTATTAAATCTTTGCATCTTCCTCCAATAAGATCACTACACATTGAAGATGCTGTTAGGCATGTTATTATATACGTGCAGAAACACATGAAATAAAATGCGAATAGAACTAACAAAGTTCGGCTCCACTAGAAAAGCAGTAGGCCTCGAAGTATGGGCAGGTCGAAAAGATATAATGAAGGTACGCGGTGCGTATGTGAATCCATTCAAACGCATACCTAAAGGCGTGCTTCCACTGACTCCTCTCTCGTTAGATATCATCCGTAAGGCTTTGCCTAATGCAATAATCAACAAGGATGTGTTAGCTTGGTATGGAGAGGAATTGCTTCGACGAGAGGTTCAACAATCTGCTTTCCATGATGCAATATACGAAGACCGAAATGAAACGCTGTATCCATTTCAGCGAAAGGGCGTTTCATATGTAGAAGCATCAGGCCTTTGGTACGATCGAGACGTGCGTATGATCATTGCAGACGACCCGCGACTAGGCAAAACGCTTCAAGCAATAGCCAGCGTTGCAACATTGAACAACTCACCCATTCTCGTTGTAACCATGAAAGCTCTAATTGAGTATTGGGCACATGCAATGGATGAATGGGGTGCAAAGTTCAATGGTAAGGGACTAACTACTATTGCATTAACCAAGGGCACAATTCCTCAGAAGCTAGACATTCTCCGCGCAGCTGTGCCTGGTGATGTCTTCGTGGTTAATTGGGAAGTGTTACGGAAGATGCAAAAGTTTCCTGCACGCCTCTTTACAACTGTGATTGCAGATGAAACACATATTGCACGTAACAGGAAGGCACAAGTTACAAAGGGGCTTCTCCATCTACGACCCAAAAATGTTATCCTCACAACTGCAACTCCGATTGAACGAGGCCCTCAAGACTATTGGGTATATGCCAAAATAATTCGTCCTTGGGAGTTTAAGTCTTATTGGATGTGGGTAGATTGGTTCTGTGAAACAGTTGATGGACAATTCGGACTTGAGATCGTAGGTCCAGCAAACACAGATCTACTTATGGACACTCTTAAACCTATGATGCTCCGAAGAGAGATTGGACAGGTAGGTGATGTTCCTGAGAAGATATTCAAGACTATTCGAGTGACCCCACAGCCGGCATTGATGAAGATGTATAACGAGATTGCGACTAAGCTGTTTGTAGAAATAAACGACGACTACACATTGACTGTACCTAATGCCTTGGCTCGCATGACTCGTCTCCGCCAGCTCTCTAGCTGTCCCCCTGTGCTGGGCCTTGAGATGCTCTCCCCAAAGACTGGGCTCGTAAGTGCTCTTGCTAGACGCTCGGCCGGAAATAAAATGATCGTGTATACATCGTTTATTGATGCACGTACACTAATTGCAGCCGAGCTAAATAAGGAAGATATTTCGTATATAATTTATACAGGTAAGGAGGTGCAAGCCCAAGCATTCAAAAAGGGTAATGTCCAAGTGTTAATAGTGAATCCTCAAGTTGGGGGCGTAGGGCAAGACTTCTCAAATGCTTCTATCATCGTTTATTATGACACGCCCCTTTCAGCGACTTTGCTAAGGCAATCAGTCCAACGCACGACGAAGATTGGAATTAAGGAACCAAGGTTAATTATCAATCTAGTCGCTACGCCAATAGAAGATGCCGTTGCAGAGCTTGTCGCCAAGAAACTTGACGTAATTAATGACGTGGACATCCTCACACAAATATTGCTAGCCCACGAAAAATAAGTATTATATTGTCCATATCAAGACTTAATTTGGGCTTGTATTTTGCTTAGAAAATCTTATAATTATATACATAGTTTGCTACTTATTTACGTCAGGAAAATATTATGTTTGAAAAACTAACCCCACAAGTTGTTGCACGATTCTGGAGTAAAGTAGACGTCCTAGATAAAGACAAATGCTGGAACTGGAAAACAGGAATGTCCAGACCCCACTTCATGCATACGTCGTCTAGTCGCGTCGCGTGGATGATAGTTCATGATGAAGATCCCAAAGACAAGATGGTTTTACATACATGTGATAACGCTCGTTGTGTAAACACTGAACATTTGTATTTAGGAACCTCAGCGAACAATGCACAGGATCGTCTTACAGATGGAACACAAGGGAAGCGAAAAGACATCACAAAAGAAACCATACGAGACATTCGTGAGGATTGGGAAAAAGACTCCGGTCATGGCCAGATAACAATTCTTGCAAAAAAATATAATATGAGCACTACAATGCTATACAACATCGTTCGTAGATACTCATATAAGAACGTGCGCCAGACAAGAAAGGTTACCGCATGACTCTACAAGTTAAACCCACAGCTTTCATTCACACCTCAGACATTCGAATGTTCAAACAGTGTCGATATGCGTGGCTTCTAGGTTCACCGCTCATGGGTAATTATGTACCTCTAAACACTCCTCGATACTTTGTGAAGGGGCGTGCAAGTCATGCTGCTCTTGAAGAGTACTATCGAACACGTGAGGATCCTGCTGAAAAATATTTTGAAATCCATACCGACATTATAGTTAATGATGCAACTCGAGGAATGAAAGTAGACACTCCTGAGTATTCTAGTGCAGTTTCGGAAGCATTAGGATTTGACTATGTCGGAGAGGATCTTGAAATGGGTGAGCGTGTAATGGAAGAATATATTCATTGGGCATCTCAACATGAAGACTTTGAAAAGATACTTTCTATTGAGCAAAACGAGAAAGTCCCTCTACTCACTCACGAAGAGATGCCTCCAGGCAGTAAATTCCATGACGCAGTTTTTTCCTTCCGCACAGACTTAATTGTCAAGCGTCGAAAAGGCCAAACCTGGCTAATAGACTTCAAGACTACTTCACAAATGCCTTCGTACGAACAGCTTCGTTATCTAGATAACGATGAACAACTTTCAGGATACTTAGCTGGATGTGAAAGAAAGTATAATACACGCTTTGCAGGTGCAATGTTCATATTTATTTTAATGAAGTTGCCAAAAGATCCCATCGAATTGCAAAGCGGTGATCTTAGCCTTAACAAACAACAACAAACATCAGTTTATAGATACTCCAAGGCCATACGAGACTTAGGCCTAGATAGACGTGAGTACGCAACACATCTTGAATATTTGAGAGAGAATAAAATATGGGTGCGTCCAATTGAGAATATTCGCACCGAAGACGAGAAGCGCAAGATTTGGGAGACACATAAGCTTATTGCATATGAGATGTTGAGGCCGGATGTTTACATCTACACTGCACCGTCTAATATGAATTGTCGTACGTGCTCCTACTTCGATCCGTGCCTCGCAAATAATGCAGGTCTTGATGAAGATGTTGCAAGTCAGCTCAAACACAACTATGCAATTGCAGGACCGCGGGAAGGAGATCCAGTACAATGATATCAGATCCTCGAGAGATGTCAGAAGTAACTAAACTGATCAATAGAGTCAAGCGTCTTTACGGTATGCAACGACTAACTCTCGATGAGCATAACGAAGCGCTTAACCTAATTGAACAGTTTTGTGTAGTGCTTGAAGGCACTACCACAACGTTCACTGAAGAAGTATTATTAGATGAAAGGATATTGGAATAAATGCCTGTAAAAACAAAACCAGTAAGAGAAAAAACCAAAGGTGCACACAAGCAGGAACTTCGTGGTGGTGGCCGTAGAGCCCCCGTAGAGGAGTTGTTTTCAGAGATGCCTCCAGGCATCGAGTGGACTCAAATCACGATGATGTTGTTTGGTTCTCCCGGATGTGGTAAGACTTGGCTGGCTTCGTCAGCAGCACAAGTTCCCGAAATGCAGCCTGTTTTGCTTCTAGACAATGATGGAGGCTCCCGCTCAATACGTGGTAAGGATCAGTTTAGTGATGTCACAATTTGGCGTATCAACGTCTTTGAAGCTTACAACCAGATATATGCGCGTATAGTAGAAGACCCAACAAAGTACAAGACAATTATTGTTGACAATCTTGGCGCGCTATATAATAAGATCATGGAGATGGAAATGGAAGAAGTTTGTAAAGGTGATCCATCTCGTGAACCAGAAGTACCCTCGCAGCGTGAATACATGATCTGTAGAGGAATCATGCGTAAGCTAGTTACTTTCTTTTCTGAGCTTGGCGAATTAGGGATTAATATAATCTTCACGTCCCATGTCGAGATGGATAAGAATGAGTTGGACAAGATTAAGAAGATTCGTCCTGCACTCGCTGGTAAGCTAGCATATGAGATTCCTGGAGATATGCCAATCGTTGGCTACATGACTACTGAGGTATCTAGAGGAGGCACCCGGAGCTTCGGTGCTGACAAAGGAAAGGAGGTAATACCTGAGACGACACGCAAGGTCCTGTTCCAACCCCAGAACACAATAGATGCAAAAGACCAGTCGGATACGTTGGGGTACGAGATGATTGACCCGACTATGCTTAAGATCGCATCTGCAATTGGTATTGTCAATCGTAAACAGATAAAAGCTTAAACCTATATTAAACCTAGTCTTAGACTCAAAACGAAAAGGAAATTCTATTATGGCAAACCCAAACGATTATGTAGTGGATTTTAGTGATGTTGAAGAACGTGATTTTACCCCTATTCCCCGTGGCCGGTACGTAGTTGAAATTGTCGGCGCTGAAATTAATGACGGCACCTCGTATCCCTACTTAGGTATGGAGTACCAGGTCATGGAAGGCGACTTTGCAGAACGAAAGTTGTGGGACAATATGAGCTTCTCACCAAAGGCGCTCTGGAAGCTGAAAGGTTTCTATAGAGCTATGGGCGCAACTGACGATGAGATGGCCGCAGGGGAATTTAATGTTGAACCTGATGATTTAATAGGACAAGAAATTATGATTCAGGTAGCTGTCAAGGCTGATCAAGATGGTGAGCCCCGAAACGTCTGTTCCAAGTACATGGCGGTAGCTGAGCAAATCACTGCATAATTCTGAATTGTGGTGGGGGCGCATTGTGTTCACGCATAATGCGCCCCTATTTTTATCTTAGGAGTTGTTAGTTATGATCAGTACTATACTAGACGTTCTGTTTGAAGAGATAACCGATGATGAGCTAATCGCGATGCGCACCATCAAAGATCGTAAAGTGCTGTCTAGTGAGTACGTTGCAACAGTAGGCGAGGCGGATGATTACGCAAAGAAAAATCGTGATCTCGGCAATGTCTACTTCGGTACATGCACACGCAATAAGAATAAACCTCAAAAAGAATTTGTAGCAAAAGCTTATTGTGTGTGGGCAGATATTGATATCGGATCCTCTAATCAAGATACTTTCGCTAAGACCAAGTATCTAAAAGAGAGTAAATTCGTTTTACCTCCATCTATGGCAATCGATAGTGGAGGAGGTATTCATCTTTACTGGCTATTGCATGAAGCCACAGAGGAACTCGACGTTGTTGAGGAAACCTGTGAGGTGATTGCTGCGGCTGTTAATGGTGATTCCGTAGCGGATGTAACGCGCTTACTACGAGTAGATAACACGTTTAACTATAAGTACGAGCACCCGAGACCTATTCAGTTTCTCAAGGAGAACATGAATAGGTACTCACTTCAGGATCTCAATGCAGCAGCAATAATTGATGACAAGATTCTGAAAAGAATACTCACAGGTTCAAAGGCAGGCTTCAAGTCCCGATCAGAAAGAGATTGGAAAGTAGTTTGGCAGCTTGTCATGATGGGCTTTACAGATGCAGGCATCGAAGCAGTTTACGAGAATAACAAGATTGGTGATAAGTCAAAAGAGTCTCCAGTATATCTTAAGCATACCATCGAAAAAGTACGGAAACGTACGGGCATTAAGGCTGATGCAATTAGAGCAGCTAAAGGGTCCACAGAGGGTGTCTTTGAGAAAGATGATTGTTATATCAAGTTGACTGAAGCAGGGGCAATACGGCTTAGTACGTTTACCTTTAACCCAACAACTTTACTTCGGGGTAATAGAGATGTAGCAGTGCCTCAACCGGATGTAATGATTGGAACAATGCGTGCTGAAGGTAAGGTTTGGGAAAATGTTTACTTAACAAAGGAGGCTTTTACCCGAGTTGAGACTCTGCTTAGGCAGTTGCCTGTAATCGAATGGCAGTGGCTAGGAAAGGATAGTGAGGTTCGTTCACTTCTACCTTACTTGGTCACTAAACTAAAGAAGAGTGGTGCGTCTTTCAAAACTGGTGTAACGCAGCTTGGACAATATCAAGATGTATGGGTAGGCTCACATCAGACTATTTATCCCGATCGTGGGGTTCTAGGTTTTAATGATAGTGAGATAGTATTACTACCCAGTAAGCAAGAACGGCCTGAAATCACCTATACTGAAGATCTTGGAACAGATGATATTAGAAAGTTCTTGAAGTTAATTCCTCGTGTCAATAGGCCAGAAGTAATATGGCCGATAGTTAGTTGGTGGGCAACGTGCGCGCTTAAGGTTAAACTTGAGACTGTGGGCTACAGATTTCCTTCGCTAAACCTGTTCGGAACAAGAGGTTCAGGGAAGACTTCCATAATCACACAAGTCATCCAACCCTTATCTGGGTATGTTGAACCAAGAACATACGATTGTAATACAACACAGTTTGTAATGCTCTCACTTCTTGGCGCTTCTTTAACCGTGCCCATTGCCTTCTCTGAGTATCGACGGACTTCTCTAAAAGTTCCAGACCGAATACTTCGCTATCTTCTTCTACTATATGACACAGGGCACGATCCTCGAGGCAGAGCTGATCAAACAGTTATCGACTATGCACTTACAGCACCCATGTCGTTAGATGGAGAAGATGCAGTTTCTGATCCAGCAGCTCTTGAACGAATTATTCAGGTGAATCTTCATCCTGAAGACATCGCAGAGGATTCCGAAGCCTTTACAGCATTCAAAGAAGTAACTACGGAGGTTAATCTCAAAGCAGTAGGCACTAGCTACATTCAGTTTTGTCTCACCCAAAAGCTTGAAATTGAAAAAGCTCGTGGTTTAATCAAGGAGTCTTTTCCAGATACACTTCCTGACAGAGTCCGAAGAAACCTAACCACGATGGTTACAGGTCTTTTGAACTTAAGTGCTTGGGCAGCTCATCACAAAGTTGACTTCCCAGAGATCACTTCGGTCTTCGTACACGATGTGTTTAAGACAGTTTTAGATGATATAATCAATGTAGATGCTGGCCGAAGTTTAATACTGGCAGATGTCCTCGTTGAAGATATGATTAACGAAGCTGCTCGCACAAATGGTGTAGACACTCCATTCGTATTTAAGTACGACTCCAAGAAGAATGTAGTATGGTTCCACTTATCAACCACACTTGGATGGTGGTATAAACACAGACGCCAGCAAGATAAAGCGACCCTTGACACCGCTGCGATTAAGTCACAGCTAAAAGAGCGTTTCGTGCACATGAATGGTGAAGGTCCAGATGTTCCAAAAGGCCAATATGTGGTTGATGCTAAACCTGTATATGTTGACGGATCCACACGACACTGTTATGGGATATCAATAGAAGCTGCAAAGAATTCCGGTCTAGATATTCCAGATGCTGTTGGTAGTAGTTTTATGTTTACAGTAGCCTCAGAAAATATTAAAAGCAGTAAAGTAGACACATCAAAGGAGAAACAAAAATGAGTACCGTAAAAGCTATAAACTCTGTCGTTCTTGCGAGTGGCGGAACAGATTCAACTCTGGCAATCGAGTATGCACTTCGTGACAACCCAGGTGGCAAGGTATACATGCTTTCCATATTGTATGGGCAAAAGCACGATAAGGAGATTCAAGCAGCAAAAAACCTGTTTACCTACTATTCTGAGACGCCTCAAGCTAATGGCTCACAGGTTGTTCAGCACAATATTGTTGATATGGGCACGCCTTTTGCAGGATCAGATTCAACGCTGATCGATCACACATTGGCACAGCCACAATTTAGCTATATGGATCTTCTCGATAGTAAAGGACCCAGTCCCACTGTAGTGCCTTTCCGCAATGCAAATCTTATCTCTTTAGCTACATCGTACGCCATCATTAACAAACTGCAGTTAGTTTACGTTGGCATGCATGCTACAGATGCTCACAACTGGGCTTACCCGGATTGCACTCCTGAATTTCTGGGTGCGATGGCTAATGCCGTGTTTGTCGGTTCGTATCAAGAAGTGCGATTAGTCACTCCTTTTATCTGGATGGAGAAGCTTGAAGTGATTGAGAAAGGATGGGCACTTGATCTTCCATTCGCTCTCACTTGGTCTTGCTATGAGGGCCGTGATCGTGCTTGTGGTACGTGCCCCACTTGTGTAGAACGGATCGAAGGGTTCCAGCAGCTTGGGGTTCAAGATCCAATTGCTTATGAGCATGCGATTAACTGGCCTATTGATGGCGCATCAGAATATCGTCCACACAACATTACTTCTATTGGATAACATTACACAGAATGGCTCCTCTACATTTAGAAGTGTGGGGGAGCCTACTGGAGGAAAACATGCACGTTGATTTAGGAGTAACAGTACACGCACTCAATAAAATATGGGATGAAGAACTGCAAGCGGCACTCGACGTCGTCAAAGATAAAATTGGTAGTCGTGGCCATCAATACGAAAAGACTACCCCTGTATGGATGTCACTTACAAATCCTTCAGACTATCAAACAATGCTCAAAATAAAGTCTCGTAGAATCATTAGTGAACTAGAGGGCTTAGAGTCCTTTGATAATTGGGATCCTGATAATGCCATAGATATAATTGCATATGCTGCATTTCTAGTAGCATATGCTTCTTTTACTAAACGACGCATTACTAAGTTACCCACGAAAGGAACAGAATAATGGAAGTATGCCTAATAGCACCTACCGACTTACTAGAAACCTTCTGCACAGGTAGAAAGGTGCAAATGTGTTTAGCTCACCGAGTACTGGAAGATGAAGACTATCGAGACTTCTACCGTGAACAAGCTGAGAAGAAGGGTATCACCGTAATAATGGACAATAGCATGTGGGAATTAGGGATGCCTATGGAGTTAGAGAATTTATATGAGGCTTGCGCCTTAATCGATCCTCTTGAGCTAATCCTTCCCGACGCCTTTGGAAGCTCTGATGATACAATCATGATGACAGAGCAGTTTCTAGGCTCCGCAAATGTACATAATGGACTGCCGTGGAGCTATAATTTTGTGGTGCCGCATGGTAAAGATCGAGAAGATTGGATTAAATGCTTTGACTATTTCAACAACCAGGAATACGCTCACGTGATCGGCATTCCAAAGATTTTAGATGACATGTGGTTGCCTGGTGGACGCCTAGGGGCACTAATGTTTTTAGAGCGTACAGGTCGAATTAAGCAAGACCGTGAGTACCATTGTCTAGGCATTCGAACCGATCCGATAGAAATACTATTACTGTCCCAATTTAGTTGGATCAGGTCGTTGGACACAGCCCTCCCTCTTCATGCAGGTATTCGAGGTATTCAGTTCGATGCAGACTTCGGTCTCTCACGAAAGCGTCCTAAGAGACCAGATAAATACTTTGACATAACTATGAAAGACATCCACCAATATCGTGCAATCATTAACCGTAACATTGATTTGACCTTAAAATGGTCGAGAGGAGAATACTAATCTAATGGCACTTGCAGAACAGTTAGCCCTCGTAGGGTTTGAAGAAGAAGACTTCCCTGCCAAAGCTCCTGGAGCACTCTGCGGCACATGCCCCTATAAGAATCAACCTTTTGTTCCAACTGATAGTCCTCAGCTAGCAGAGAGAGCTATCGTTGGAATTGCACCGCACACTAACGAAGTTCGCCAAGGTGTTCCATTCATTGGACCTTCGGGAAAGCTTCTGAACGTTGCGCTCCAACAAGCTGGTATTCCTCGTGATGAAGTCATGATCACAAATGCAGTACTCTGTAAGCCCACTAGAGGCACAGAGCCCACACCTGAAGCATTAGCAAGCTGTTTCCCACGCTTACAACGAGAAATACGAGAAGCAGGGGTAACTAAGATAATGCCTATGGGTAAGATTCCGCTCGACGCCATCGCCCCACTAGTTGCACAGGGTGGAATTGTTAAGGCGCGGGGTGCATGGATTCAATGCGAGGAATTTCCAGACGTTGATATCTTACCAACATACCATCCGGCCTATGCGCTTCGTGGATCACCTACATCCTTCAAAGATATTGTTGACGATGTTACAAAGTTTGGTCGTAAGCGAGAATACTTTCCAGACCCCACATATGACATTATTGAGACTCATGAACAGCTGCAAACCTACGTTGATCACCTCCTCAAATTTAAGTTCCCAATCGTAGCTGACCTTGAAACATCAAATATTAACCTGCAAGACTCTACGCCCAATGAGTGGTGGAATGGGTACATCTTATGTCTTGCATTATGCTGGCGTCCGGGTGAAGTTGTTATTGTACCTGAACGTCTTTTTAATTCTCGCACCACACTAAAGATTCTAAAACCCCTCCTTGAACGTAAGGAAGGATTGGTAGGGCACAATCTCAAGTTTGATGTATTGTACCTAAAACATTATTATCATGGCGACATAGAGATTCATATTGCACAAGACACATTGTTGATGCACTATGTCCTAGATGAACGGAAGGGGACACATGCATTAACAAGTAAGCTTACTGGATACTACTTCGATGACGCAGACTATGACGATGCAATGAAGAAGTATCTGAAGCGACCGAAACTGGACTCATATTCACTTATTCCACGAGAAATGCTTTATCGATATGGAGGTAAGGATGTCGATTACACTTATCGGCTCATGGAGATATTCACTAAGAGATTGAAAGACTTGGACCTCTACGAGTATCCATATCGGAAAGTTTTAATGCTTGCCGTTCAGGCCTTAGTTGACACTGAGAGAACAGGAATGTATATCTATCCTGACTCTCTTCGCCACGCTAAGGACGTGTTAGGCACAGCTGTAGAAGATGGTAAATGGGACATCAGAGACTTAGCAAAAAACGGTAACTTGAATCCCAATAGCCCTCAGCAAATGTCTTATGTGTTGTATCAGCAGTTAGGCCTTAAGTGTCCCAAAGGTCGAAAGATTAAGCCCGGAAGTACGAACAAGGAAGCATTAACCAAGCTGAAAGGTAAGCATCCGATAATTGAAGTGATCATGAAGTATCGGCGAATGGCAAAGCTACATAGCACGTATGCCAAAAAGATCGAAAACTTCGTTGATCATGAGGGTCATATACACTTCTCGTTTAATCTAGCAGGAGCTGTCACAGGCAGATTGGAAGCAGGACTCCTTCTCACAATACCCAGAGCATATACGCCAGAAGGTAAACTGATTCGAAACTGCTTCGGTGCAAGGCCTGGATACATTCTTGTGGGCGCAGATTTTTCACAGGCAGAGCTTCGATGGCTTGGCTGGTTTGCACAAGAGATGTTCTTGTATGGGGTGTATGCTAATGACAGAGATCTACACACTGAAGTTGCTATCGCAATGTATGGCGAGGAGTTCACTAAAGAAGACAGGATGAAGACTAAGATGTTTAACTTTAGTTGGGCGTATGGAGGCAATGAATTCTCCTTTGCTGAAGATGCTGGACTCCCTATTGAGATAGCAAGACAGTGGGTTGCAAAGTATAACCGGAACATGCCTGATGCAACAAAGTGGAAGAAAAGAATCATTAATCAGGCTAAGACCACCGGAGTATTAAGAACTCCAATGGGTCGTCTTAGAAGATTCCCCCTCATCACACAACAGAACGTGCACGAGATCAAGAATCAAGCTACGAACTTTCTCCCCTCAAGTATCTCGAGCGATGTTACTATCACGGCATTCAGCAGGCTCAATACACAGTTTAAGCGTGAGAAGTTGGATGTGAAGCCAGTCCTCTTTTTACATGACGGCATATACTTCCAAGTCCCTGACGAGCCTAACATCATTGAGCACGTAGGGAAAGCACAAAGACAAACAATGCTAGATGTAGCCTATCAAGTGCAGGACGAAGCGGGCGGTAGATATCCAGAGTTTGCAAACTTAAAGACGATGCCTTTCAAAGTGGATATTTCCACTGGTGAACGTTGGGGTGCGATGGACGATCTTGAGTTATGATAGATGCATAGCGGGTGATAAGAATCAATGACTGTTGCCGAAATTTGCCATTTACAGCGATTGCCTATATAATTATAATATATTTCAAATTCTCAACACAGAAAGGCTATCCAAAATGGCAAGACCGCTTACATATCAAGCAGTACGGTACAGGCTTCACACAAGGTTAAAAGAGCTTGAACGGGAGACTACGTTCATGTTGTGGGGCAACGCAGACTTCTATAACCCCAAAGCAGATCCAAAAGAGTTCTTCGATACGTTGTACGAAGCGTACACAGCAGTGTACGTAAGAGCTGCAAGAGTCCAGACAGACGTTGCTTTCAAAATGAGAATGGCGCGTCTGGAAATAGTCAATACAATCTGTGAAGGTAATTCGTTCAAAGGCAAAGCGTTCGAAGCGAATCTCCGAGCGGTCACAGCACAAGAGTTCTTTCACAAAGCTTGTGTTATGGATGGCATCAATGCTTCATTTGATGTCATCTATAACTATGGTCAGGAAGGACGTGCAGGCGAGATTAACAATCGACTAGACGACATTGCTAAGGCATTTAGATTGTTCGCACGTGCAGGTCAAAAGGTGGACTTTGGGGAGGGTCAAGTCTATGAAGATGATTGGAAAGCACGTAGGGATGGAGCAAGAAGAAGAGCTTATGACAGACGAGGAAACCATCCAAACTTTCCAGACGTTGTTCAAACGCCCGCTATCGACTCTAATGGAAGACGCAGTACCGATTCTAAGTACTATACAGGAGAAGCGGCACTTAAAGGTACATCCTTTGATCAAGTGTTAGGGATCAAGATTAGTGATATTCCTGTTGGAGATACTGACGCTCAAAAGTTGGCCAGACGTAAGTTTTTGCTGACAGCGTACAAGGCCAAAACTACTAAATACCACGCAGATGTAGCTAGAGGTGATGCTGCTAATACAGCACATGAAGAAGCAACCAGAATTACTGCTGCATGGCGCGTTGCTCAGAAAGCTACTGGCATTGAAGGGTTCAGATCGAAAGGAAAGGAGAGTAAACTATGAGTACCTTCGTACCTATTTTTATTAAAGACGGACATGAGTTCTTCATCCTGCATGAGGAGTTCGTAGCTAAAGATAGTGAGGCTGCATACCGAATAGGTGTTGGAACAATGTTTGTTGAAGGAATACTGCTAGACTTTAAGTTTAAGAGCAGAGTAGTTGAACTCCCAGATGAAGGAATGCTACACGCGGCTGCAACCATGGGCCCATATAGCGTCGCGATTATATCAGGGCCTATTTACGTTGAACGAAAGGAGACTTAAGTATGTCAACAGTATCGGAAAGAACAGTTAGACAGATCAAAGTGAATGCAAAAAAGGATCGAACGTTTCCAGTCTCGGAGATCTTTGGACCTACAATCCAAGGTGAAGGGGTAGATACCGGAGTGCTTTGTTCCTTTGTGCGTTTCGCACTTTGTGAATATTCCTGTTCATGGTGTGATTCCAGGTACACGTGGGATAATCCTGCGTACCTCGACATGTCTGCAGAGCACATCTGGGAACATCTTTGCGATCAATACGGGAGGGGTTTCAAACCTCCGTATGTCGTGCTAACTGGAGGCAATCCAGCACTCCAGAAAAACATGTTGGATTTAATGAGACTTAGCGGTCACGGTAAAACTAAGTGGGCAGTGGAGACTCAGGGTTCAGTTTATCAGAAGTGGATCTCAGACTGTGACAGCATCGTACTTTCCCCTAAATTGGAAAGCGCTAAGCAAGTTCAGACCCCAGAAACACTGGCTACGTTCTTGAGTAACATGGATAGAGATGTTCGAAGAGATAAAGTGTCCATTAAATGTGTTGCATTCTCTTCTGCAGACCTGGATGAAATCTTGAAGGGTTACTTCCTGGTAGGCCTGGATTTTGATGTGCAGAACTTTGTTATCGGAGTTGGTACACTGGCATCTGACATGACAGAACATATTATGTCTCGATACCTAATGCTGACAGCCGCAATGTTCGAACGAAAGAATCAGTTCGCTAGTTTTCCAATGGTTAGAATCACTCCACAGAATCACGTCCTTCTGTGGGGTCATGCGAGAGGAGTGTAGTCATGGTATTTGATCTAGCAATTACCGTAGATGATGTTACTAAAATAGAACATATTCGTCAGATGACACGTGGGTCTCAAATTCTTTACGTTCCAATGCATGCAGCCGAGGATCCTGCGCATCCAGATTGTCAACGAGGATTCGTAACCAGCTACAATGAGAAGACAAATACCGTGTTCTGTCGTTATTGGCGGGATGATTCGATCGGCGAATTATTACGTACAACACTTAACTCGGAGGGAGCTGATCTCAGACTCTTAGTATTGTATGACTCGTGCCCTCAAAGAATTATTAAGCAGACTATGGCAGAAATGGAAGTTTCTGTCGTATGAGGAGAGGGTTCACTTAACTAAAGCAGCAATTATATGTGAAAGGAAAAAATCTAATGCACGGAATAGAAAAGGAAGAAGCACCTGATAATATGTTATTCACAACGATTACGAAGCAATTCAAGTTTGAGGCTGCGCACCGGTTACAGCTGGGCTATGTAGGTCCTTGTTCTGATATGCATGGTCACAGCTACAGAGCAGACATTACAGTTGAATGTCCTTCTCTAGACAAGTATTCCATGGTAATGGACTTTTCGGAGCTTAAGGGCAGTGTAGGCGTCAATATAAAGAAGTGGCTAGACCACAAAACGATCCTACATGTCGATGATCCGATGGTAGATATTCTGCGTGGAGATCAAGGAAACATAAGCGTGTTTACAGTAGACCGGAATCCCACCTGTGAGGTGATTGCAGGCGTCATATTCTTGTGGACTGTTGAAGCATTGTATGATTTGTATCCTGAAGGTCTAACGTTTGGAAGGCCTCAGGTTTCGGAAGTGACTGTGTTTGAAACTGAAACAGGTTCCGCAACGGTGACTTCTTATGAGTGAGAAACCAGACCACATGGTAAGAATTGATAAGCAACTTTCTTCTGACGAAGTCATAGTTGCTAAGACTAACGGCGTTGACACTGACCGCATAGAAATTTTAATTAGGGATCTTTTGACAGCAATTGGCGAAGATCCTACACGTGAAGGCCTCGTTGACACGCCTAAGAGAATTGCCAAATTTTGGGCAGAGTTTATTGACTACGAACCTGGTAATTTTAACACGACATTCTCCTCAATGGAAGTTGATCAGCTCGTAGTAGTTGATGGTCTAGAGGGGTGGTCGTTATGCGAGCACCATTTGATGCCTTTTAGCTTCACTGCGCACGTTGGTTACATAACGGGTGAGAAAGTTGTTGGCCTCAGTAAGATACCTCGCATCGTTCATATGCACGCTAGTAAGCTTCAAATACAAGAGAAATTAACCCATCAAATAGCGAAGACCGTAGAGGACATTACTAAAGCTCGCGGCGTCGCAGTTTTAATTGAAGGTCAACACTCTTGTATGCAGATGCGGGGCATCAAGACCAACGGCAGAATGGTTACATCTTGCCTTCGAGGAGTGATGTTAGCAAACCCCGCAGCGAAGCAAGAATTCCTGTCCATCATTAAGCTTGGAGATTGAGAAGGCGATTGAACACGTGACATACTGTAATGTGTAACCTGTGAGGGTGCATATGGAGATGATCTTACTGAAAATCGAATACTCCTTAGGAAAAGTAGTTATGCACTCTCACATGTTGCACATTATAGTATGATTTAAGGTGGAAATGTTATGACATACGAAAGAGCTAAACGGATAATAGCAGTAGTATGTGAAGACTGTGGCAGGTTCTGCGCGCGTCGCAAGCGTTGTCCAAACTGTGGATTGCTTGTTTGTGGGCGATGCTGGAAACAGATACACAGTAAAGAAGGATAAAGCATGAGGCAGTATGAAACAAGACAACTACTAACTATATTATGCTACCGCCAGGAAAGACACGACGAGATCTTTGGAGGATAGTACCCATTGGGACTCGAAGCAGATTCCAGCGCGTAAACAAAAAGTAAAGTAATGATATGGTTGGGTAACAAAAAAGCCCCTCTTTTAATGGCGGGAGGGGCTTTTTGTTTGTCTTCGTTTAGTGCTGTGGGAGATCCAGCTCTGCAAAGGCTTCATTGCTTACAACTAGTGCAGGAGGAACGGTCTCTTCTTTAGGAGTAACATCTTGCATCTTATTCTGAGTGTTAAGGATGTGGCCTTGAGTTTTGGCTGTTGCGGCGAGAAGTTGCATATTCTCTACCATATTGACTTGCATGTGCGTGTTTTGTAGTGACGAGTGAACATGCTGTACTGCAAGCGTCATAGCAGAGCCAACAACAATAAGAGCAAGTGCTCCTAACACGGCAATAATCATGATCGCAGCTTGATTACCTCCAAGCGCTGAATAGACTAGCACCGCCACTGGTGATAGTGCTCCTCCTATTGATAGAAGGACAAATATTGTTTTCCACTTCATTGTGTTTCCTCCGTGTTTATATGTTCGTTTTTGATTTTCATTGCTTCGTCCATCATTTGTGCAACAAAGTCACGATACCAGAAGTGCGCCTCTTTGGAGATCTTCAATTCATCTGTAGCGTATGCTATCGAGATGGTATGAGGGCCGTGCACCAGATAATATGCAAACATCCATGCATCGGCGTCTCTAGCTGGGCGCCCCACAACCTTTTTTGGAGCTATTAGGGGAGTTTCATCTGCTTCGGGCTCATCTATACTCATGTCCTCACCCAACTCCTCATCTTTAGTCTCCTCAAAGGCCACCTCACCTCGAGGTAATGCGGTATAATCTCCCGGAAGCACCATTGCAACTTGGAAATGAACAGGATTTCCACCTGCTACACGTAAAAAGTCTCCCTGCCCAAGCAATTCCTGCGCTTTCAGTCCAGGGAAGCCAGTCAAATCCGCAGATATTCGTGCAGATGTCACCGTTCCAATAAAACGTTGCTTCAGATTGCTAATTAGTCCAGGCAAATCCCTCTCAGTAGGCTTCTGTGTTGTCACAACTACCGAGATTTTGAAGGCTCTACCTCCTGCAGTAAGCCGCCTCACCATTTCGAGGTCTTCCCCATGCAGGATTTCTTCCGCTTCGTCAATAAAAAGAATCACTCTTGTCTCATGCCGAAGATTCTTGGTCTTCCTGAGCTTAAACTCATGGTAAACCCACTGGAGATTACGAGTGAATTCAACCTCGTTTCGAGCTATGGGTCGTGCTAAATGCAAGCAGTGATCAAATCCAATATAATCGTTATTAGGATCTAAGATAACAAGCTTGAGCTCTTCGCTATCCTCTTTATGTTGGCGTATCGCTGCAAGTGCAATTGCCTGGGTGATTACTGTTTTGCCTGAGCCCGTGGTTCCTGCTACAAGAGTATGGGGAATCTCGAGTGAGTAGTTAACCTGCTTGAATGCATCACCCAAGCCTACCCCTAATCCTGTTGTTTGATTTCCAAATAAGCACTTGGCATAGTACATCTCAGGAAGCATATACGTGTATCTTACAATTCCATCAACACGATGTGCAGATACCGTAGGTGAGTTACATGCTAGCGCCACTGCGTCCGTTGTCTTTGGATTTAGAACCTTGTCCAATATGGTAGGATCTGTAAGAACAATGTCTGCAGATAAGTGCCTTACTCCTCGATGAAGCTTAAGCACTTTGCCCTCGATACCTTTCCTTTGAAACACTAATGCCGTTCTGTGCATGTAAGCATTAGCCCGCTTACTTAATTTATGTACCCTTTTCTTTTTTTCCATGCGTTCCTCGCGTCATGGATCGCCTGGTGGCAAAACCGGCACAACATTGTTAGGTCGCCAATACGTTCATGGCCAAAGCGATCATATGTGTTATGATGGCATTCTAACCTTTTCTTGTATGAGCATCCCTGACATTTGTGATTAGCCCGCTTTAGAGCTAGTTTTCGCTTTGCTCGCCAGTGATCGGATCTATAATACTCTTTGCCAGGAGTATTCAATGCATGCTTTATATTAACTACTGCGTACGTGAAAGATAATATCATAATGTTTAGTAAATCAGGTGTGAGTACAAAAGGTGTTTTCGTCTTATAACCAGCTATGGAGTCGAACCAAGCAAACTAAACACCAAACTCAAACCGTTGAGTTATCCAATGTTATAAGGCTTCGGTCGTTGTACTCACAGCTGATCCACTAATTTATTATGAGGGAAAAGGAAAGGGGGCGTAAGCTTTCGCTCAGCCCCCTAACCCCCACACATTGAAAGGAGTTGTTACATACTGGATGGTAAGTTTAAGTTTTACTGCTCATGAGGCGTCCTTACTGGGCCAGGATTTCCTCAAATGTTACCTGCTCTTGAACCGTACCGTCTACACCAGCTTCTACACTTTCGCCTGCACCGGAAGCTGCAGCATTCTCTGCTTCCTTAAGGGCAATAGCCGCGATAAGTTCTGGTTTGTTCTTGTTGCTGTACGGCACGCTCATTTGACGGGCTGTAAGGCGAAGCTCGTTAAGCGTTGGGCCTTCCTGGATGCGCCCTTTCTTCTCGGTCACTCGAGACGCTTTCTCAATCTTGGCTTGTTCCTTGGCTTCGATGGTGGACAATCGTGCAATACGTGCTTCCTCGACCGAATCCTTCGTGTACAATACGCGGCCAAACAATTTCACTTCTTCAAGGCCCGCAACTGCTGGAGTTTTGTCCGTAATCATCCGGCGCAGGTACATTTGACTTACACCAATAGCATCAGCTGCATCGTTAATAGAGATCAAGTTGTCTTCTACATTTTTAATCGATCGTACTAATTTGTCGTTCATAATTGTGCCTCCTCGACACGTGATAAAAAAATAATTTGTTAGATGTTATTATTATACAACACTACTGCTAAAAATACACTCCCCCAAAGTACTGATTTTAGGACCAATCGTAGTCAGAAGACTGTGGCTGATTCACGAAAGTCTTGACACTACTCTCTCCTGGAGCTGTTTGTATCTGTGGGCATAGTGAATACTCCTTTCAATTTATTTAATGATATAATTATACCTCATTTTGTTCAGGAATACAAGTCCAGTTTTGTTCCCATCAAATGTCAACTGACCGTGGTAGAGTAAACACTGCACATGATAGTCTCTGGCCTATGGACGCTAAAATTCCCCCTGTGCTATTCATTTTTGAGACCGAAATTGGACATTAAAATACGTGAATACACCTTGATTATTTGAGCAAAATCAGTTATAATTAATATATATGTATTAAGGAGGTGGTCATATTGTATTTCATGTAGGATCTTGTATTAACCATGTAGTTAGCACATAAAGGAGCTTAGCATGATAGTTGTAACATACACACCCAACGAGAGTGGTCCCGTCTTAGAGAAGTCTTTGACAGTCCTATCTGAAAAATTTCCAATTCAAATTCTCGATGTGGGAGTCGCAGAGAACGCTACTGAATTACGAAAGTTGTTTAATCAAAAGAAGTTCTCTTACAAAATAGAGTATTTGAACATTCAAGATCATCACGCTCAGATCTCTGAGAGTATAGCGTATCGATTGGCTGCAGTTCTTGTCTTAGAAGGATGCAGTCGTACGTCAATTTCAATCGATGGTCCTCAAAGCTGTGCAGTCCTGGAGTTTGTATATGACAGCGAAGCATTTGCTGTTGAAGTCGAACGAGCCTCTTTCCGTTGGAGAGGGAATCATGCAAGTGCTCACATTAACAGCATAATTGCAGATGTTATCAATATGGTAGCAGAAGAAACTCTAAGCGCGGCTGAATGGCGTGAACAGACATGGGCAAATAGCCCCACTGACGATCTTGGAAGTCAAAAAGCAAAAGGTAAGTAGTCGTTTATGATAACCAGAGCCCCTCACTTCTCCTTAGCATGGGATGGAGTCGAGGGGCTAGTATGAATTGAAAGGATCTATTATGTCTAAGACATACATTGCACTACCAACAGATAACTGGACGAATCTCGGTTTCCCTGCAGGACACGTTCAAACTGATCAGCACTTAACACTTGCGTTCTTGGGACATCAAGAGCTCTCTGATGAGTGTGTGCAAGAGGTTTGGGAGCTAGCAAAAGCGTCTCACCCATTCATATTTCAGATGGACGACTTTGCGATGTTCGGGCCACGAAACAATGTTGTAGTTCACAGAATCAAGTTTCAAGATAGGCTATTCATATTCCGAGAAGCTATCATGCAAGCGTTAAACAATTTTGGATTTGATGTTAGTACTAAATATAAATTCAAGCCTCACATAACACTTTGGCATAACTACGTACCTCCTAAGTGGCCGATAGCACCAGATCTTCGGTATGCAGGATACCTCAACATTTATCACACTGCACGTACAACACAAACATTTAGACTTGGACCGGAGGATGACGACTAATGGATACTGCTGAAGGATCTGGATGGAATCCTAATGCACAACGCATTGATGAAGGCATCAAGACCTTTGTGCTTGCAGGCAACTCAACCTTTACGCTTGTGTCTATGCGCACTCAAAAACGTTTCACCTATAAAGTCACGAAAGATCCCAGAGGCCCTCGTCACTATGTCAAGGTTCTATCAGGCCCACATAACGAGACGGACTACGGCTATCTAGGAACCATCTTTGACTCCAATAATTATAAGCACGGACGCAAAAGCATGATTGGAGTCAATGCTTCTTCAGTGCTAGCGTTCGAATACTTTTGGGGAGTTGCGACACGTGGTGGACTAGCCAAAGAGTTGGAGTTTTGGCATGAAGGTAAGTGCGGCAAGTGCAGCCGTAAGCTAACAGTGCCCGAGAGCATTAAATTAGGTATCGGGCCGATATGTTTTCAAAGCATGGCAAACTATCATGCATAAGGAAAGGAATGAATCATGAATAAGCACGAAAGAAATACAGTTCTTTTTGTTACAGAAGAATTCATTGGAACTAAGACATTCGATAAGCAACTTGATATTCTCAAGGGACAGTTTACATTCTCAATCTATGAGAGTCACTGGCATGTGTCAGGTCTTGGATGGAAAGATGATGAGAGAACTATTTTAGTTTCTGTGCAATTGTTGGAACACATTAAAAGAGTTCGGGAAAGCACTTACGCTTTATACTGTCACCCGGATGGCGTTGTTACTGATGGCACATTCGACGAGCCGCTGACAATGCATATGTACCAAATACATGCTAGACGCACTGCAATCTATCCAAATAAAGGCTCGAATCTTACTTACACGGTGTTAGGCCTGGTAGGTGAAGCTGGCGAAGTTGCTAACAGAGCAGCTAAGATTATACGAGACGAAGACCAGAAGATGACAGTCAAGGCTCGTTATGATCTAGAAAAAGAGTTGGGTGACGTGCTCTGGTTTATTGCTGTAACATGTGACGAGCTTGGATTAGATATGGGTGAAGTTGCCCAAGAAAACTTAAACAAGCTCCTACGTCGGCAGGAGATGGATACAATCAAAGACATAGGGAGGTCAGAAGATGAGTAAAGACACAAACAAATACCCACGTGTTGGTGAGGTTAACAAAGTACGCCCTCAAGGCGTATGTGCCTATTGTGGTGAGATTGAACGTAATGACTTACGACCTGCTCGACGCATACACATTCAGCATGATTGGTTTCGTGGCAACGACGATGTACTTAAGGGTCATGGCATTTGTGTTCAAGAGCTTCAACATGATAAGACTCTTCTGAACAGAAGCATTGCAGTTTTGAAAGCTAGACGTAGAACCAAAAATGGTAGATTCTTTGGGAGGTCTTCATGACAAAAGAAATGAAGATCCTAACCGTTCAGGAAGCAGTGCTTAACGGACACTTCGCGTCAACACAACAAATTTACTATTGGTGGCGTCGATCCAACAACGTTGGAAAGCACACTAAGGATGGCACTGTTTATGTAGACGTTGAAGAGCTCCTAGAGTGGTTTGAAAACAACGGGCGCCAGTCACAACGAACGTATCTTCCACAGATGCTTGTTTCAACAGTTGAAGAGCGCATCGCATTTTATGAAACACTGGATAACCCTAATGCGGCAATTGGACTTCGAAATCTTTTTGAATCTTACATCAGTAACGATCGAATTAAGAAAATGCGCGAAGCAATAATGGCAGTTAAGACATGAGATGCACTCGGTGCGGCAACACTCTATACGATTGGGAAGATTCATGTGACGAGTGTGGTGCTGTGCTTATCAGAGTTTGTGATTGTCATCATAAGCCTGTCTACTATCACAGTGGCTTGGTGCAGGGAAGTCGACTGACGCTATGTCCAATTTCTAATCAATATTGTATGTACTTTGTAGTCTTTGAGGAGACAACTAATGAACCAGAATGATGCATATGTTAACAAGTGGCCACTGTATTGTCGAACATGTAACGGTTGGGGAGTGACATCTCACTACGAACTCCATGACGAGCTTGGCGCAGAACAGTTTGATGAACCATGTAATGATTGTATCAGTGCTAATCGCTGTCCTCGCTGTGCAACTTCTCAGCACGATAAGAAGTGGATGGTTTACTTTGAGCAGGCTCGTGATTACTACTGGAAGATAAAAGAGAATGCTGAACCTAAGAAGCGTGAGCGAATGTATCGATTTTGGATGTGGGCGCAGAAGCATTTCCCCGAGCTACCAGAGCCAAAATTCGAGAAGAAAAACTATGCATGTGTTGAATGTGCTTGGGGTGATGGCATAGCTGGGCTGCTTCCCTTTGAGGGAGTACCTGAGGCGATTTCATTCTTTAAGCCGATTCCACCATTTGAGGTTTATCCTGGTAAAGTTGTCTTCCATAAGGCTTGTGACATTGACAGTGGCGATCCTCTCTTCGATGAGAGCGAAGATCCATTTCCTATAGGCTAAGGAGAAACAAAAAAAGGGTAGCTGTGGAAGCTACCCTTTTTTTCTCTTCTGTTCTTGTTAAAACACTCGATCTCTTCCATCCATAAAAGCAATGAATGTAACCATATCAAAATCATCTCCAGGCTTTGCAAACTGTAACCAACTAGGAAACCATGTTATATATTCTTCTTGGGTTACAGCCAAGCCTCTGAACGTATATGTATCTTTACTATCATCGTAGTTCAGCTGGAGGAAAGCATGCTGATTCATCTCTCTACCAAAGGCTTCCTGCTCGTAGGTATATGTAAAGAAAACGATCCTCGTTATGCGATCTCGGGTAGGGCGGAACGAACTAATCGGGTTTCCTCTATACCGAGTTACTGGGGTACTACCGTAAGACAGGGCAGTAAAAATCTTCTTTGCAGCTTCATTCGGGGTCATTATATGCTCCTTGCGCTATGTAAAATTAATTTATCTATATATTAATTATACCTTATTTACACAAAAATGGCAATGCGTATACATTAAAATTTGAGGACCAATTTAGATCGCTTCTTGGTAAATCAATGCTCTTAGAAATTAACATATTTCATATCCAAAACTGGATTTGCTATATATTCAAAAATCAGTATAATATCTATATAAGAAAAATTCTTATGCAGTTCATCATTGAAAGGTGGTTTAACGATGCAAGACCAAAAGATGTTAGTAGTAACAGATGACGATAGCGAAGCGCTTTTCGTTATTAACATTAGTAAGTTACCAACGTGGTTCGATGCGATTGGTATACAAAGCGATATCGATGAAGCGTGTAGACTATATCGCGAGCTTGGTTTTAGACTCGAAATCATAACTGTCAAAGACAAACCTAAAACGATGGTTCGAGATTTCGTATCGAAAGTGATGCGAGCAATAGAAAAAGAAGGTTTCGAATATGTCTATTGCGAGCAGTACGCAACCAGCCAATCAGCAATGATCATCTATTTTCAAGATATGAATGTAGGTGATGCTTACGAGATTGTGATTCGCGAAGATTGTGATTACTTGATCACTGAACCAGGCAATATTCGAACCGCCATTGAAAAAATCATATTGTCGGTTAAGTAACTAGATTCGAGTGTGATGATTAGATCATAGTCATTACACTCGATCTTTATCTATTATGTTGGTCATAGTTGAAAGGAGCTACAAGATGCAACCCGAAAGTGTAATGGTAATAACAGACAGTGATGAAACAACAATCTACGTCGTCAAGCTAAATAAGTTTCCAGTATGGTGTCCTGCTATTGGTATTGTGGATGACGTCGATGAGATGCATTCTAAGTACTTCAATATGGGTTTTACCCCAACCACAATGTTGCTCAAAGATGTGTCAATAACTAAGATGCATGAATTTGTAACCAGAGTGATGCGCGAGTTAAAAGTTGAGGGTTTCGAGTTCATCCATTGCGAGCAGTTCAGTACCGCAGGCATCAGCCAGGTCATCTATTTTCAGAACACCGAAAAGGGTGAAGCGTATGAAGTAGTGATTCGCGATGATTGTAATTATCTTGTCACGGAAGGAGGTTCAGTTAGAATGGGGATTGAAACAATCCTTATGAACGTTAAGAAATAAATTCAAAGTATGGGGGATAACTTATATCCCCCATACACAATCTTAATTCATGTATAAAGGAGATCAAAACATGAGTAGTAATAACGGAACACAACCATTAGCTTTTTTCTTTAGTCCTGAAGGCAGCGCAACGCAGATCCTCAAATTACTTGCGTGGGCACAACAGAACAACAGACAAGCCCGCTTCTGGCATAATGTTGAATCAAACATGTTAATTGTTGCAGTTGAGTGTCCCTTCAAAGGTGAAAATACTGGAAATGATGTCTATGCAGCAATGATAACCTTAACCTGCACCTATAACGGAATGGGCGTTCCAAGTCAGATGGAATGGTATTACGGCATCGTAGTTCCTCGAGACTACAAATTGGAGATTCGAGACGGCGTTGTAGTGGCTGTTCAACCACCAAAGCCCGGCGCAACAGGAAAAGAAGGTACCTATACCGTAGTAGTTCACCCGTTAGGAGTTAACTAATGTTCATCGCAATAAGTAGGTCAGGTATCAAAATGGGTTGCTTCGAATCAGATCAAGGAATGGATGGAAGCGGATTCGTATTACATTCAATGATCCCATTTGATCTTGAAGTGGTAAAGTGGTATGGTAAAGATGAAGCATACAACAAAGCATATAAATTATTTACCTCGCTTTGGATGTATGAGACGGATGATGTAGTGCATATCTACGGCACGATTGACTCGGAATCATTTTCAGTAACAATTTGTAAAAATGGAACGGTTAGGGATGCTCGCGCTACAGATCGTGAGCTGTTTGCAGCTTTTCTGAAGTAACCAAAACAAAAGTGGGGATTTGCTTTTTACCTAGAAATCCGTATAATTATAATATAGGATTTGAAAAGCAGATCCTCACACACATTTAAGGAGGCCGCAATGGCTAAGAATAATAAACCAGATGTAAGTTTTGTTTCACCGAACGAAATGTTCGAAGCAGCAAAAGCAGAGATGATTGGTGGAAAAGATCCAACTGATGACATGGCATGGATGTTACTTATCAACTTCGTAACTGTAAACATTCATCATGTCGTTACAATGACAGGAACTAAGTTGTGGGCGACGTTAGTTGATTGCCCACTCGAAGAAAGCACGATCGAGTTTATTGTTAATAAACATTTAGAAGATCGTGCGAAGCAAGAAGAGATCGATAATTGTCTATGTCATCAAACAGATCCAGAAACCTTTGATGGTACAACTTGCCCATCGCACGGCTGTCATCAGATAGCATAAATTAACTGAGCGGGGTGTAACAGCCTCGCTCAAAGGAGATTGTTATGGAAGTTACAGACATACTTTATAATGTTTCAATGGAAACGCTACTCGCAATTAGTAGCGATCTTAGCAGTTCAATGAGCCCTGATGTAACAGACAGTTCCGAAGAACGATCTAATATTGCTCGATGCCTAAAAAAAGTAGATGATGTAATTGACTCTTGGAAGGCCGCGCAAGACATGATGAACAAAGACGACTTCTATCACGGAAGCTAATACTCGAGCGACTTATGGTAACTTTTACCATAAGTCTTTCGGGTATGCAGCTATCTTATAAGACAATTGTCGCATGTACATTTCACGTGAGATCGGTTATAATATAGATAGATCGAGAGACAATAACCTCTCAGAAAGGAAAAATATATGAGCGTAGATTTCATGCAAGGCTACCGTGTCGGCAATATGACGCAGTGGGTTGAAGGCTTAGAGCCAACTCATCTCACTGTAAATAATGCCAACGCAAGCGTGTTGCTGAAATCAATCGGGGTTGATACTCGAGAGCTTATCGGCGATCTGACTTATGGTCAGGTTACCGAGCTCATAAATGCTCTGCATCCCAGCAATGAGAATCAGATCATTTTGAGAAGCTTTGAGTATGGTCAGATGTACAGCTATAGAGAAGCGTTGTTAAAACTTCTCCAAGCTGCATATGATTCAGATCTCGCTGAATTCATCTACTACGCTTGAGTAGCTGAGCTGAGCCGCTAACCGTAGGCCAGCAGATCATCGCTGATTAGTTAGCAAGTTTTTCAACTTCTAATAATTAACGTTATACATGAAAGGTTAAGAACATGACACACACACGAGAGTCAATCGAAATGGCTCAAAAGATAGTCGAAGATGTTTATGAAACAATAATCTCAGCCGCTGAACGACTTGAGATGACGGTGTTGAGCTTTAACATCCTTATGATCGACCGTGCTGAGAAGTCTGGCTTCCCTAGCGAGATCACCAGCTTATGTGGATTGCCTGTCGTACATAGAGAAGTCACAAATGAGATCATTGCCGAGCGCGCGATGAGAACTGACCAACCTTAAAACTGGTTGACATTTCCCTGAATGTGTTATATAATATATACATGGTTAGGTAATAACTACTAACTAAATAAACTGAAGGTGAAAAGATCATGTTTGACAAAGAATCATTGTTGTTCTTATCAGTAGAAACGTTGAAAAAAATTCGTGATGATATTCTCGAGTCGTTAGATTCTAGTCTGATCGAAACTATTGAACAACGAAACATGTTGAATGTTTCATTAAAGTATGTTCAAGATTTAATTGAAGATATCTTAGATGAAATGAAACGCGATTAAGTAATATCTCGTGAATCGTAAGTTGTGTAATTACGGTTCACGAGATACCACAAATCATGACCAACCTTAAAATTGGGTGCCATTTCTTCCGAACTGTGTTATAATATATACATGGTTGAGGGATCAACCAAATCAGATGAAAGGAGTAAAATCGTGACAAGAGTATTGGATGTAGGAATCGTAATGGATGGTAGATCACTTCAAGATATTCAAGAGATTGAAGATAAGATCAGAGATCATGTTGATGGTATTGATCAAAGTTCCGGAACAGGATTGGGATTCAGAGACTTTCAAATTGAGTTATCCGAACAGTCTCCAGACGAAGAAACAATTTCAAAATTCTGTAATGATCTGTTGAATAAAGATGATGACTACTTCGGAATTTACGACGATGATGAAGAATAATTAAACAGTGTTGAGTGGATCATTCATCAAGATCCACTCAACATTGCCATCCAAAAGTCCCATAGCATTATCAGCTAAGATCGGGTATAATTATATCATGCTTCGAAAGAAGTAAATCCAACGAAAGGAGACAAAGATGCCAACCAAAGAAACCGAAATCGACTATCCAGCCGCTGCTAAACAGATCCTCGGATACCTTCGCCGCTACTCAACCAAGACTTGGACAGGACCTCGAGAAGATAGCATAGGCTACTGGTTCGACAACGAAACCGACCTCGCCTTCACTCACAGAAGTTTCGACGATGACAAATGGAATGATCACCTCGACGTCGCACGTCAAATCCTCCGCTCTCAAGGTTTAACACCTCGTAACCGACTCACAACCAACCTCCGATAGTCAACTCAAAAGCCGAGCGCCGTAGGCTACCGTAAGGTAAATAGCGCTCATCTTTTATTAACTACATGCACGAAAGGAGATTCAAATGGAACAGCTAGTAAAACGATTAAGTAAGCTTAGTGAACGCGAGCAAACACAATTGCTACTCTCAGTAAATATGGGCCAGTACGTTTGTATAAGGATTCTAGGCGTGCACGATTATTATGGAAACCTGGCGCTGGATGAAAATGACGAGTATTATCTTTCAGGTAATAAAGACGTGAAATTTTCACTAATTAATGTAGCTCAGTTTCATCTGTACGCATCAGGAGCTGAGCCGACAATTGTTGTAAGCATGTGGTAGCTGGCCTCCCCGAGCGATCCAGCTCCAACTTACGGGAAGTATCGTAAATGAGAAACCCGTAAGTTGTCAGCCAAAAGTCCCATGTACTTATGTAGCGAGATGTAGTATAATAGTATTATGGTAGATAAGAAAGTATCTACCAAATCATACGAAAGGAGATTCAAACATGCCCGAAGAAACAGGAACGCAAACGTGTCAACACTGTGGAAGCAAGAGAGTTTTATCAATCGTAGCTCGATCAAAAGATATGACTCATTACAGTATGGGCGGCCGAGAATATCAAGGCTATCCAGTTGATTTCAGTAATAACGATAATGTTGAAATCGACATTTGCTTCAACTGTGGAAAAGTAGCTGATCGAGATTTTCCACAAGTCAGCGAGTTCGAGATTATGCATGACGATCTTGAACAAGAGTTAGATACATAAAAAAAAGAGGTTCTCAGAAATGAGAACCTCTTTTTTTCTACAATCACAGCCGCTTAAAGTTAACACGTCGAACTTATCCAAATTACGGAACATCCCATCCCGTATAGGAGGAACGGAATCGTATAGGAGGAACGGGAAGTTTCATATCGTATAGCAAGTGCGGAACGTCCCGGAATTTGGATAAGTTGGGTATTATAATTTTAAGGTTGAATGTTGTAAATTTTAAGGTTAAGGGATTGATTTTTAAGTGAAAGTATGTTATAATATATATATTAGATAAATAATTATTTAATAAATAAATAAAATTATTTAATATAATTTAAGGAGATGGTAATGAAAGTTATTGGAGAAATAAAAGTTGATGGTAAAGTTGTTAAGGTAGTGAATGTTGATAGTGATGAAAAGTTGGATTTAGTGTTTGAGGAGATGTATAAGAAATATGGTAAAATATGGGAATTTGAAGATAAAAATTGGAAAGTGGTTATGGTGAAGTTGGAGAAGTTAGGATTTGATAAAAATAGAATATATGATTTTGGAGTGGATATGGTTGATAGTATGGGGAATAGTTGGTGTTTGGAATTTAATGATTTTGAGGGGGTGATTGAAGATTTTAAGATATGGGATGAAAATAGTTAAATAATAAATAATATATAATATATTTGGATAATATATTATATATTATTTTGGTTCGAAGTTCCCCAAATTCCGATAAGTATGATACGTCCCGAACAACCCATTCGATTTCGCTCCTGCGAAACGATATGAACTTTCCCGCTCCTGCGATACGGTATGGGTTCTTTGGGAGTTTCAATACGTATCGGAATTTGGGGAAATTCAACAGGCCTCGATTAGTTATGGTGAAAGTCACCATAAGTCCGCCGTTCTCTCAGACGCGTAAAATGCGCGTATATGCGATTTTACTTCAGAGTAAGGGTAGCCTATCAATATGAAATACAAAACGCATATGCCTATGCATATGCGCTGTACATCACACGGTATCATCGAGATGAAATTATTTTAATTTCATCTCGATGAATTAATTTATATCAACATCGATTTCAAACTTTGAATTTCCAAACGATTAATTCTCATCAAATCGTTCAAACGTTCACTTTTTTGAAAATCATTTATTACTTTATTTTTTTCGTTCAGTAACGAATGATTTTCATTTACATAATGTTTGATTTCGTGTCGAATTTCCGTGTTCGTCATTTTGTATCCTCCTTTCTATATATATATTATATTACATTTCACTGTTTTTGTCCATGGGACAATCGTCCCGTTAGGAAAAGAGATAGCCCGACTCGATACTCTGAGCCAGGCTACTCTCTATTTGATGAACCACTGTTTCAATTTTCCAATTTCTTCTGTCAACTTAGCGATTGCATCACCAGCTCTTTCCCACGCACCTGACCCCCATTCCATGTATTGAACATCATGCATTAGCCGAGCGCGCGCGTCTTCTAACGCTGCAATCTTTTCCATCACGTCTTCTAAAAAACCCATAATTTTCTCCTTTCATAATAGAGCGTAGATTGTCTCGAGAGGGATATTCTTCCTCTCGAGACATTTGATCTAACCAATCAAATCTCTTAATGAGATTAACATATTGCGATTGGCGTTGATCTGACTCTGATATTTCACAGCGTCTGAATCTCTTCCAAAAGCGACTGCATTGTTTCGAATGAGTCGTAAAGTATGACTTCGAAGAGCTACTTCGAGAGCCTCCTCCTGAGCCTTTCGATTGATTGATCGATCTTCTACTGATTGCATGATTTGCTCCTTTCATTTGCGAGATAATTCTTATCTCTTATAATATAATTATAACCGATCTTGCGATGAATGTCCATCCCCCATTTGGCCCGTTAGTGATTAAGTAAAAAAATTGCCAGCTATTCTCTTGCGAGGCCTACAGCTGGCGGCTTTGGTGAGCTAATTACTTATGCGCTAATTCTGACTCGCGCAAGGCAATTAGTACATCCGTTACTGATTTCGCAACGCAAACCTGATTCAGGATTACATGAAAATCTGTAAAGCCTTGAACCTTTTCGCGATCATTAATCAGCTCGGTAAAACGCTCACCTGTAACACCAACGCGATGAGCTGCGATTGTAATGTGCTCGTAAGCCCATTCAACTACAACTATCGATCGCGCGACGTCGTGAGATTTGTACCCTTCTGCCATTTGATGATTGCTCCTTTCTTTGGATTTAGTTAGAAGTGTGTGTGTCCTAACTATATCTTATTATACCCCAGATCAACAGATACGTCCATGGTACATATGGCTCGTACTTCCGCCGTGATACCACCCACTCCTTATAGGCAACTATATCCCAGCCAGAACTCCTTCGCCTTGCGGCCTCAGGCTACTCTGGTATTGTTCGGCTTGGTTGTAAGCCAAGCGGCGGTTAAACTATATGTGAGCCCCCTGGGAGTCGAACCCAGAACCTACGGATTAAAAGTCCGTTGCTCTGCCAGTTGAGCTAGAGGCCCAAATGAAGTGGTAGCCTCGAGCGTCGCCTGCCTTTCCTCTCGAGAGCCTTTACCTGCAGGCCTGACCACTTCGTTCTTTTTACGAAACTATCTGAACAAATATGTCATGATAAAATTCATATTGGAAATCCGCTTCATCCATTTCCTCTTGATTTTGAGCGAAATTTTGATCTGCTTCTGCGTCTTCTATCCGGTCATAAACTTGGTCTATCATTTGTTGGAATGTCATGTTATTCTCCTTAGCTATGATATTATTATAACCGATCTTGGAGCAAACGTCCATGGGACATATGGCTGATTATGGGTACAGGCAGATCGTTGCCTGTACTCATAAATCTTATTCCTTATTGAACTCTTCTACTATAGCTAACAGTTCTTTTTGCCTAGCATCAGTAGTATTAATAAGTAGCAGAACCCCTTTAGAATCAAAGGTAGCCCCAAAATTATCTCCAACTGCATCCCTGAATGTTACTTCAACAAAAGATGGATCTCTCTCTGCTGGATGTACGCTGAACCATCCAAAGCCTATTTTGGATAAGCGCTGCATAAATCTTACTGTTACTGCTTGCTGTGTTGGATCAAACATGCTATTCTCCTTAAGATTATGTGGTTGAGATAATTCTTATCTCTATATATATTATAACCGCAAATGCAAAATAAAGCCACGACATTTACAGATTACATAGTTACATGGTTAGGTAGTCGACAAGTCCTTTGGGAGGAGGCATTGCGGACACCTCAGAAACAGATATGCACAGGGGGAGGATGGAGCCCGATCTACCGCAATAAACAATGTGCGTACATCAATACGTTCGAACCCAACAACTATACCCGAACACTCGTTTGCGATTCTTGTTCACTACTGCGCCGTCTCAAAACCCCCGCCACGAACCTGGCCAGAAACTCGTCTCACAACTATATCGCGCATAAAAGCGATATACACTCGATTTAGGGTCAAAACAGTTTCGGGACGATTAAAAAGCCGGGCACCCTTGATTTTTTGTTTTGTTATTTTACGTCCCGGCCTGCCGGGATCCAAAACTGCTATTATATACGGATACGTACATTGACCTGTTTCGCGTCTCATGGTAGAGAGATTACTCTCGTTACGATACGTATAGGCGCTCTCAACGGGAGGCGAGATTCGAACTCGCACCTACATAGCTAATCGCACTATGTAGTATGAACTGATCAGGCTCGATGGCCGTAAGCTTACACTCACGCGCTCTACCTTTGAGCTACTCCCGTTGAGAGAGTCTATACTACTAGGCGTCGTTATCAGCTACCGCTCTTACCAGCCTGTTAGGCTCGGCCTAGTTACTATACTCTTATTATACTACATCTCTCTCGCAATAGCCCTGGTACATATGGGGGAGAAGAGATTCCCCGCTATTCATCTCACGATGGCCTACGGCGGGGGGCGGAGCGTTAGCTAACTATCTAATTAGCATCCGGCCTGTACTAAGCGCTCGAGAGCGGCTTCGTACGGCGTTCCACCAACGACAGATAGTTGAGCTGCTGCTATGCGCATACCTTTGCAGGATGGAGCTTCTTCAGCTTGCGCTGGAGAGCTTACCATTAAGGCAATTGCAATTGCAACTACTACCACTAATCGTTTCATGAGATCTCCTTTCTGTGAGATTTGTTAGATAATTTCTTATCTAACATAATACTATTATAACCGATATCACGCGTATATGCCATCCCCCATATGTACCGATCTCTATACTACATGGTTACGCAGTCAGCCGTATATCACCGAGCGATCTGGCTCGTATATACCGTACGTACCGCATTTCTAATGCGTACGATATGTACCGTAATTTGGAGCACAAATCGCCGGGTCTATACAGATAGTAAGTATCGTAATCCGGAGCAGTACGTTAGTAACAAAAATAGCCGACCACAGTTTCGTAGTCAGCTATTCTTGCTCTATTCGATTATGGTAGAGCTTTGGCTACCTAGCTAGGTAAAAGCTTAGCCAAAGCTCATACCTAGCTACTCAGACGCTGTTTCATCTTCGTTCGCATCTCCAACACCAAGTTGTTCTTGCTTGGCATTATGATCTGCTAACAGTTGAATCAGTTCGGCTTTGTTCTTACGGCCGATCGAGATTCCAGCTTGCTTCGCCCAGTACTTAACTTCCAGCAAAGTATCGCCAGTATCTTTCTTCGCTTTGCCTTCAGCTTTGGCCAATTTCTTAGCTTCCGCTTTGGCGGTGCGAACTGACTTGGCAGATGCAACACTGTTCTTGATCTGCTCGGCAACATTAACTTCAACTACTTGCTTACCAAACATGATCACTTTCAAGATCTGACCAGTTTCTTTTTCCATCTCATCAACCTTGCGGCGGAAATAGACTTCACTTAAACCAGAGATCTTGGCTGCAACTTCCATAGATACATATGTATCCTCAACCAATTTTACTGCGTCTTCTACTTTCTTGCTAGCCATTTTATTTCTCCTTTCGAGAGCTATGCTGAACTCGTTACTCATTTTTGAGTCGATCGTTCATGGCTTGAAGTTAAGTTGGATTACTTAACTTCTATATATATTATATAACAGATCGAAACAAATTGCTACTGGGTAACGAGGTCCGTTTAGAATTTTAAGGTTGACATGGTTAGCTGGTCTGTTATATATGTTCCAGTCTTTTCACAACGGCCTGGTAGTCTCGTACTTTCCATATTTATTGACTGTTTAGGCGTGACAGTAGTTATCGTAAGTTGGAGCCGAATCCGCCGGGTCAATACGGATGCTAAAGTTGGGACGGTTAATAGGTATCGTAATTTGGAGCCGAAGCGCCCGGGGGAAGACGGAGGCAAGAGTTCCAGTACTTTGAGGTATCATTGATCGCACCAAAAGGAGGACACCCGTAGCCTCGAAGTCTTGATGATATTTAACCACACATCGCGAGACGGCTGTACGAGATCTTGGGTAAGAGAAAAACTTTTTAAGTATCAGGTTGTTGCCAAAGAAGTGTTTCGCCACCTGAACCCTCACGTCTTTGGATAACCCACCATTGAATTTCTCGCGTCCGTCTATGTGTTGGGATGCGGGCTTCCTAGGTCCTGGTAGCCTCTCGTTTGTTAAGCTTTTAAGGAACTTGGACACTTGCAGTTGTCAAGTGAAAGTTCTTCGAAAATTATATTATTTTAGTTTGTTTGTACATCTCTATACATCCTATACAAATGAATTACTTCACTTTCTCTATATAGGTATTTATTAAATATAATTATATAATTTTATAAGATCCGTTGGATAGTCAGATTACCCTCGACATCATGGTATCTGTGAGACAAATTGGATTTGCAAAAATGACAGAATGCATATATAATTAATATAAGAGGTGTTCCCTCAAGGTACATCCATAGCACTTCAACTAAGAACTAAAGAACAAAGGACCTGCGTATGGCAACCGATGACCACAAACACAATAAAAGTACAACGTCGCCTGAAACAGAGATCAAAGATGAATGGGCAGAAGACTGGAAACATGATAACTACATACCCACACCGGGCAGACACAAAGACAGCCCATTCCAACCTCTTGTAGGTGCACGATTCGAGGACGAAACTGACTTAGCCGTAACTGCATGCAACGACTTCCTTCGTATGGGCCCAGGTCGTAAATTAATCGTCTTGGCCATGAATTATGCAGACGACAAGTACACCGATAAGCCTCCAACCAAGTCTTACAACGTATTGCAAAACTGGTCGCAGAAGTTCGACTGGCCAACTCGTGCAACGTATTATAACAAAGCATACGACGCGTATAAGACAACGATGACCTCTGCTGCACTAGAAACTGGCGTTGCTCTTACATTTGAACGGGTCTTAAAACTGAAACGTCTCGAGTCTCTCCTCTTGACAATGATTACAGGCGGAGATGCTGGGCCTAATGCGTCACAGTTGTGGTTAGATGACGTTAAGCAAACCGGATCAGGCAAGACTGCAGAAGTGCACACCTTACAACGTTTTAACAGCGCTCTCGTTGATCAGTATCGTAAGATTCTAGACGATATTGCACAAGAGACTGGCGGACGTCAGAAAGGCAAGCAACGAGGAACAAAAGATGCACCACTCGTGCTCAAGGTGCTAAAAGATGTAAGTCTGGACGATCTCTAGTGCAAAAAATAAAGTCAAGAATTATACGTGTTAAGGATGGCCAAGATCTTAGCTCCGATATGGAGCTCTTTATACTTGAGGTGGGAGACGGAAACGTTAGAGAACCTTGGCATTTTACAGCCTTTGATAAGGAAGGGTTCACAATAAGTAACTCTGTAGAAGAAGTCAAAGGCCTATATGCAGACGGCAAGATAACAGAAGTAAGTCCGGAGCAAGGTAATGGGTAGAATGATACCAAACGAAATGGTAGAAGACTATTGTGAGGAGATGGAGTATACTCTCGAAGCAATAGGTAAGATCGCCTTTCAATACCTTGATGCTTTCCAAAGACGTCATGCATTACTGAAACAGGCTGCTGTTCCTAACCAATGGTCTCCTCAATGGATACAAGACAAGAACTATTGGTCTGAGGCAGAAGAAGAAGTTTCAGATGAAGCAGCGATGGCAATTGATATAGCAACAACACCAACGGAAGCAGAGTAACCTCAATTGCATTGCCGATTTCCGCAAGCACCAAATCTCCCCCTGTGCAACTGGGTTTTTAGGAACTTATAGATAATGAATGAGCCGGAGTGAATAATGACAAACTATAGTTTTTATAATGTAAACATTGGTACCCCATTGAGTCTTGCTCTTGGCACAACTGGAACAACATGGGCTAATTCAATTCTTGGGCGATTAGGTAAGCAAACTAACGACCAGGTTCACCTGCGTGAAATACCATTCAATAGCCAAAGCGCTGAATATGGTTGGCGCGTTGTTGATGCAGTGTATTCGCAGGAAGATGATGTGATGTCCTATTTTAGAGCCTATGATGAAAATGACGACTTTCTAGCTGAGGCAACCTTCGGAGTTAATTATGGAAGCGTGCCCAGTACTATTGGTGGCGGATTCAAGTATAAGCCAGAATTTGGCAATCGATACTATGTACCAGCTCAAAACGACTTTCACACTCCTAATTCGGGTGGGTACAGTGTGCAAGTACTTGATTTGAAGTGGCCAAGCGAAGGAATGACTTTTGGTACGCACAAACAAGGCAACCAACACTCTAATCTAAGGATATCATTCCAACTTCTTAGAATGAACCTGAGTGGTTCGTATCCCTACGACTCTAATTTGCCCCTGAGGTAATGTTGTAAAAATGAATTCAACGGCTCCACACCTAAAAGATTATTCATATACCATACCTATGGACGACCTCCCTTCCGGAGCTCAATTCTTAGAGCTAGGAAGATACGACACGGCACCACTCAATATCGCATATCGTCCCCTTGGTGGTGCACGGCGTGTGTGGCAAAGCAAGGTCCACGAGTTAATGATTCACGGCCCTGCAGAAACGGGCAAGACACGTGGGTGCTTAGAGAAGCTTAACGCATTCTGCTGGAAGTATCCCGGTGTTCAGTGTGTTATCGGACGGAAAACATTCTCTTCACTAAAGTCAACAGTTCTACAAACATTCGAAAGACACGTACTTCAAGCTTGGGACCCAGAATATCAGGTATTCGATAACAAGCTGACACCGGTCGAAAAATATGGAGGAGAGCAACCACAATTCTATAGCTATCCTAACAAGTCACGAATATGGCTCGGAGGCCTAGACAAAGCATCTAGAATCCTCTCAGCCGAGCGGGACATGATTTACATTAACCAATGTGAAGAGCTAACCCTCGATGACTGGCAAACGTTAATGACTCGTGCGACAGGACGTGCAGGAGGAGCACCATACGCTCAGATGCTAGGAGATTGTAACCCTGGCCCCGCAACGCATTGGATTCTTGCACGTGCTAAAGCAGGGTCGATGAAGCTTATCAAGAGCGTTCACAGAGACAATCCTACGCTCTATGACCCAGATACAGCAGAGTTAACCAAGCAAGGTCACATTACGATGGGCATCTTGGATTCTCTGGTGGGAATCTTGCATAAACGCTTGAGACTGGGCATCTGGGCATCTGCTGAAGGCATTGTTTACGAAGACTACGATCAAGATATTCATCTTATAGACTCGTTTCCTATACCTGAAGACTGGAAGCGTTTCATCGTAATCGACTTTGGATACACAAACCCTTTCGTCTGTCAATGGTGGGCTGAAGCGCCTGGCGGCGATTTCTATATGTACCGTGAGATATATCATTCACAGATACTTGCGGAGTTCCATGCAGAAGCAATTCGTTATCTATCAGGCTTCTCAACCCAACTTTCGCACGACAATCCTTATGTACATATGATAAGGCACTCTCTCAGATCGCAAGCGCCAGAACAGATTGTTGGTGGAATCGCAGATCACGATGCAGAAGACGCAGCAACACTGGAACGTTACGGAGTCTACACAGTACGAGCGTTCAAAAGCATTTCGATTGGCATCGAGGAAGTTCGGCGCAGGCTTAAGATAAGAGGTGACGGCAACACTGGCATTCACTTCTTTAGAGATGCTCTTGCACACGAGCCTGACGATCTGTTAATCGAGAAGCATCAACCCATGCAAACGATCGATGAGCTTCCTATCTACTCTTATCCGAAGATTATGGAAGGTAGAACGGTTAAAGAGAATCCAATCGATTTGCATAATCACGGAATGGACTGCAAGCGTTATCTATTCGCAACTCTGTTCTGTGCACCAGTGGAAGTATCACAAGCAGTTTATGATAAAGTTGTGTTAGCCACCTACTAGGCTTGGCAGCGCTAAGCGTGGAGCCAGCAACGTTCGAGCCTAGTACGGGGCTAAGGCATTAGTTCCAGATTTATTCCTCCTTTCATGTGGGGGATATCGTAGTGCAGGACTAATTCCAAGCTACGGTATCCCCAAATGGGGAAAGAAAGAAAACAATGGCGTCTAAGAATGGTTCGAGCTTAAAATTAAAGAGAGACTATACTACAGGGTTCATCCCGTCGATAACAGCTTGGTCTGAAAGTCAAAACGTGCTTCTCTTTGATAACACGCCTTGCGGACACGCATGTGATTGGGTAGAACCTTATGGCTTTGTGCCTGAAGCTGATTGCCCAGAACATGATAAGACTGAGTTCATTGCAACAGTGACTAAAGAGTCTTGGACTCGAATCATAGATCGCCACAATAATAAAGATGAGGACGCAGCCAATGAGTAAATGGATGGAAGTGGCAAAAGTGATTGCTGGAATTAGTCCTGTTAATGAGGAACAGGCTTTAGAGATAACAAATCTTCAAGCCCAGCACAGAAGGTTAGCAGAGGTTCACATCGGCATGGATGCACAACTGTTGCATCTAACCCAAGAGCTTTCACAGTGGGAAGTGCTGGCGTCTCTTTCAGATGAGGGGCTCAATCATAAGAGTGAACGTTTTCGTCTTAGAGTTATGCAAGACTCTCGTGACCTCTTTGAATGGTCTCCGGAGGCTGGCGCGGCTGTCTTACACTACACAGGCTTGGCTGTTGGAACTACTCTAAGTATCAAAGTTTCCCCAAAACAAGAAACTACTGCTCCGACTCCCACACCAGGTGTTCCATTAGTGCCTGAGGTTGTAGATACAACTGCACAAGACCTTTTTGATGAAGTATTCACAGCAGAGAGTAATGAAGTAGTTTTTTCGATTCAAGGACGCCAAACACTCTCTAACCAGCTCCTTACTGACGGTGAATGTGCCTTGGCATTCTTCGTGAACTCTTCTACTAAATTCATTAAGGTTCGAAGAGTAGAAACAGCACAGATCGTAGAATTTGTCTCAAACCCAGACGACAACTCCGAGATTTGGTTCTATAAACGTAAGTGGACTCCTAAAGGTTCTAATGTAGCAAAGGTTTTATACTATCGACACTGGAAGCTTGACGGCGAAGAACGTGACGCTGCAGTAGCATGGTTAACAACTAAGGGGCCTCTATCCAAAGAAGCCGAATCCAGACTAGCTACGTCAACAAGTCCAACAGGTGATCGAGATGTTTTGATGGAAGTGCTCACTTGGGATACGATAGGTAAACGAGGGAATCCACTTCTGAAGCGTGTCCTTACTTGGATTCGTCAAAACACGACATTTGTGGAGAACCGAGCAACTATCGTGCGCAACCGTGCCACGTACTTAGATGAGTTCACAGTAGCTGGAGGTTCTAGGGCAACTGAAGCCATTCGTAAGCAGATGGCATCTGATTATACAACATCGGGCGGAGTGTTCGGAGCTGTTGATCGAAATCCAGCAAGTGCTGCAGGATCTAGTTTAATACACAATAAGGCAGTTAATTCAAAGCAGCGATCTGCTGGCACTGATGCGAACGATGCTGAGAAGGACTCAAGAATCTTCAAGACTCAAGTTGGTGCCGGTGTCGGTATTCCAACTGCACTTCTTTACATGGATCCACAAATGGCAGGATCTCTTAACTCGGTCATCGAATTGATGAGACGCTCGGAGCACCGTTGGTTATCGTATAGAATGTTATGGCACAGTTTTTGGCAATCATTCGCCATATTTACCCTACGACAGAGAGACTTCGAAACGCCTGTTATGATTGATATCGATGCTCCTCCCATGATTCAGGACGACTTGGATAACGCTACGAAAGCAATTATCAACGGCCTAGATTCTGGTCTCGTACCTCCAATGGAAGCTGCACGTTTATACCTTACACGGCTAGGCTCAAATAACATAGATGAGCTGCTCGAAGAGGTTGCTCTATTAGTTCAGGAGAAGAAGGAAGCAGCAGAGCGACTAGCTCAACAATTCAACAACCCGGACGGAGATGGTAATGGTAATGGTGATGGTGATGGTAATGACGATGACCCACCGAACAGTTCAGCGTCAGAAGCTGAGATAGATGTCTTTGAACTTATAGAGACCGTTCTTAAAGATCTCAATATGATAGGCCACGTCAATAGCAACGGTAATGGCAGAAGAGACGAATGGGATGGAGTACGGAGAAGTTCAACACTCTAATGGCAAGACATAAAGGAATGTCAGGTACTGGAAGTACGTGGGATTTAGGCCTTACGCCACTTATGAATCACTCTTGCCCTTGGTGTCAAAACACGGATCTATTCCAAGGACATAGAGGCCTTCGTTTTTGTAAGAACTGCACGGTTACATGGGGAAAGAGTGAGGAAGCAGTGCTCGCTCGAGAAATGAGTAGCGTAGAAGGATTCGAAGAGACTACAATGCGACAGAAAGTTGCAGCTCTCCCATCCAATATGCGTAAGGTAGCTAACAAAGGCGTCACGGCAATAGACGAAGCTATGACTCCTAAAACCAGGCTCGCCTCCCTTCGAGCAATCACCAATGATGAATGGCAAGTGGCCGTAGACAACAGCCCGGAGCCAGAGGAGATTTAAGATGGAATTAGATGCACCAACCATTGCACTGCTCGCAGGCCTTTTTGGGTTACTAATAGCGTATATTCAATCCCGCGTTCAGATGTTTGAGGACTTGGACTCAACGAAGAAGCAACAATTCAATGCAGTTATAACAGTCGTGATTCCCTTTCTGGTATCTATTGGCATCACTCAAGGCACGGCAATAGAAATCGGCAACGTTCTTATGGTTATGGCTCCTGCACTTGCTTTTCTTGGTTCTCAATTTGGTCACCAGTTAGATCGCATCCTGCAAAGACTTGGTAGATAAACAATGCCTAAAAATTGGAGAGAGGTCACATCGTCGTCGGAGTTTACTGCCGTGCAACGGCTAGTACACCTGGCAATGCGTTTAGACAAGACTCATGAGACCTCTCTTCAAGGAGTTATTGGTTCTATTCGTCGAGATGCATATGAAGCAACTTTGACAGAGATGGCTACAGCAGCCAAATGTACGGAGCGTAAGGGTCTTCTCTCAAATGAAGACGTCCTTACTGCCTTAGATGACTCGTCAAAGGTAGATGCACAAAGCGTTTCGAACACTTACAACTTCGACCTCGCTATTTCAATAATAGCAACCAGCGTAACAAATCCCAAGGCTAGCCGGTTTATATACGCTAAGAGCCTAAAGACTTGGGACTCTTCACGAGCCTTATGGAAGTCTCGTCAAATAGCTATGAATTCAGTCCTGTCAGCTCGTCTTGAAGCACAGAATGAGTTCTTTCGTCAGAATCCATCACTTGCAGAATCGGGCTACGCTATACTTGTAGGTCCCAATCCTGCATCAGGAGCGATCTGTCAGGGTCTTATAAATCGAGGAAGAGTTCCCATCGAAGTAGCACAATCGAATCCTTCCCCGTTTCACCTAAATTGTCCACATACGTGGATGTATTTTTTCACTAAGCTCGGCCGTAAGCCTATTCGAGATGCTCGATGTACAGGCTTGTGGCTAGGAACGTGATAAAGGAGCATTAAACCATGGCAAATCGTATTACTGAAGGGCCTGAACTACTTGAGCCTGTCATAGTTGCACGTGCATCAGCAGTTCTACCAGCTGCGGGAGCATTTGACTCAGCACCAACAGAATTCGCTGCTCCAGGTGTAGCTACAATGATGCTCTTTGTAGAGTACACTGAGGGCGCAGCAACAGGATCGGTTCAAATAAAGGTCGAAATGAGCCATCTTAGTTCCGGAGATGAATGGTTTCAAGAAGGGCTCGTAGACTTTGACCCAACCATCACTGCAGGTGCAGATACTGATATCCTGGTACAAAAGATCACTCGCACATTTGAGTCTCAAGGGGCAACGATCGAGAAAATTGTGATTGGGCCGATTCCTATTGAAAGAGGCGCAGAGCGCATTCGAATACCTTGTGCTGAATTGGGAGTTACTGCTACCCCAGGCACAACTAAAGTAACGGCAGTGTTGAGTTAAAGCCTTTAAGGAGACTAGCATGGAAAAAGTATTAATTAATGAAGAGGAAGCTCGTGAAGATACTGCCTCTAAGGTTCGTAGTGCATTTCGCAGACACCTCGAGACCAGCGGTCAATTCACCGAGATTCCATACTTCGAATATCCTTGGATTATCAAAACGTTCAAGGCTTTTGTTATTGTAGATATGGCTGGGAAGACCTTCAAAGTCGGCTATACAAGAAGTGTAGAGGACGACTTCGAGTTCGCAACTCGAGATGAGTGGGAGTTAGGCGATTTCGAGTTTGTGGTGCGTACAGAAGCATTTAGCATCGAAGGAGCATCGGGTGAAGGCGACGGTCCCTTGAATGAGCTGTGGACAGAGGCAACCCTCAATGCTTTACCAAAAGATTCTTTTGCGCTTCCCGGCCAGAGGCTTCTGCCGTATAAGGACTCTCATGGAACGCTTAATGAGGCGCAACTAGGAGATTCAATGGCGCAGGTGCCCGTGATAGTTGGGCTGATTGTTGAAGGAGTTCAAAAGGAAGTAACTCTTGGTGAAGCAATAACAGCAAACCATGTTTTGCTTACCGAGGCAGCCTCCGTGAACCTAGTACCTTCTCCTCCTGTGCAATATGAAGGGCACCCGCGTTATGAGATCTTAGCGGAAACACACCACATCGACAAAATTGAGATCAAAGAGCAGATGATGGACGTCGTGGTCATCGAGCCTGGATTCGGGAATGGACGAGACAATAACTACTACGGTGAACAAATGCTAAAACGGGACGCCCACTTGTTTAAGGGAATCCAGATGCATGAGGTAAACCACGACGAGAAGCAGCGTTCAACTAAGACGTGGGTTGCCACAATTGTTGAAGCAGGTGAACGATTCACTGAGACAGGTGCGCCGATCGCCAAGGTGTTCATTCACAATAAAGATTTCCTTGGACGTGTTAAATCGTTAGAAGAAGGTGGGCTCCTAGAGAAGCTACACAACAGTATTGTAGCTAAGGGGTCAACAATTAAAGGTAAGATCGGAGGCAAGTTGGCAAATATTGTTCAAGAGATTACCGAAGCCAAATATGTAGATTTCGTTACTAAAGCAGGCGCAGGTGGACATGCTCTCACACTTTATCAGGAGCAGATGGCTGCCGACGGTGCCTTGGTTACGGTTTCATGGATTGAAGAGTTCCGCCCAGACATCGTGTATCACATTGAGGCAGGTGCACGAAATAAACTTTTAACTAAAGCCTTTGCTGAGCTTCAAAGCCCGGCATTACCTAATGTACCAACTAAACCCTTACAGGAGAGTAGCATGACACAATCAACCAATGCACCAGAAGGACAAACTCCAGAAGAAAAAGAAAAACTAGAGAAAGTCCTGCAAGAGGCTGCAACCTTCCGTGAAGAGCTTCAGACCCTTCGCCGAGAGAAAGCAGCTAAGATTATTGAAGAAGGGATGCCTTACCCCGAGCTCAGAGAACGTTTTACTGTTGAATTGAAAGAAATGACAGAGCTTGACAAAGAGTTCCTCGAAGCCTTTGCTGCACGCATTAAGAAAGAAGCCGATTTCTGGGCAACCAAGCTTAAAGATGGTAAAGTCACCGGTTTAGGTGAAGCAGATAATGATGCCGGCGAAGGTAATCTCAAAGAAGGTCTCAGCAAGGAAGAAGAAAAAGAGGCCTGGACTCAGCACGATGAGGTTTACGCGTAGCAGAAGCATCTAATCAATTAGTTATAAAGCCTAATTACTTATAAAAGGAGTACAATTATGGCAGTTTTATATCAATCTGGCCCGACTGCGATTCAATCGTCAGATTCTCTATTAAAGCGACAAGTTCTTCTTGCAGACGTGTGGCCGCAAGCAGCTCCTCACGCTGTATTATTGAACGGTGATCATCCAGTACTTGCAGTAGGTCCCACGGCTATTGCTAACGGACGACCGAATCAGCCTGTAGGTGTTGTGATTCAACATGAGACTGTTTCCGGCATTGTGGTTATGGACTTTTCACCTGGTCTTATTGTTTTGGCTGATGTTGCCAATGTTCTTACCTATGCCGCAGGTATTCCTGACACCTTCGATACTAGCCTGAACTTTGGGCGCGCGGTTTTCGTTGATGATTCAGACGACATGACTGCAGGCACTACGCTTACACTTAGCCCGCTCAACGATGCAGGTCTCTTGAATCCTCTTGCAGGATACATTTGGCGATCGCAGACAGAGCTTCCCGATGTAGGTATCGGTGGAGACAACGTTGATCCCTTCCCAATCACCGTAGCCAACTCTTTGGTAGAAACCAATGTGGCCGTGATGCTCGTAGGGTTCGGTAACAACTCAACAACGTAGGTTCTTTTTGTTCATTTAATATATAACATAACTTTTTTATGGAGAGTATAACATGAGACGAATACTAAAAGGTTTGCAAGAGGCACGGATCATTCAGCTTCAGCGAACCAATAAAAATCATCCTCGGATCAAAGAGGTCCAAGAGATGTATCAGTTCTTTGATAACTCCCTTTCAGGGGTATCATTGAACAATGAAGGTGCACCAAATCATGCGGAGACGCAACTGCAAGAGGTCATGGTATCTGCCGACTTCACGTTCGCAATTCAGGAATTTGTGCAACGTCGGATGCATGGCAGCTACACCGTTCGAAACTTTGCCTTTGAGCAATTTATGTCCACAGATACCGTGCCTAACTTCCAGCCCGTAACTCGTTATCAAAATCGGGCCGAGGTGGACGAGCTGGAGTATGTAGGTGACACTGCACCGGCCGCTGCAGGTAGTATAACGGATGCAACCAAGCGTCAATATCAAGTGTACGTGTATGAGAAAGCTTGGAACTTCTCCTTTCGTACTTTGGTTGACGACGATCTTGGTTATCTGAACGATACGACAACTCGAATGGGTCGCGCAGCACGCCGATCGATTGAGAAGTTCGTGTCTCGGATGTTGTTCAATGCTACTACCGTAGCTCGATTAGTTGCTCTAGGTGCTTTGTTTAATACCACAGGACGATTAACCTCCGGACGTGTTTCAACTGCTCGAATTGCTTTCAGCCAGCGTGTTGATGATGTTAGTGTGCCAATTGCATCTCAGCTTCGTTACATTGTTCACCACACGGGTCTGCAAGATGTTGTTGAAACGATTAACGCCTCGCAGTTAGTACCTGACGGTCCTGGCTCTTCTTCAAATGCAGCCAACATCGTTCGTAATTCTTTCACGGCCGTTGACAATCCTCACCTTGCTGGTACAGCTCCTGACTTGCCTTGGATGGCACTCAGTGACTTCCGTGCAAATGAGATTCGCCCGTTCGTTCTTGCCCGTCGGAATGGTGTTCCTGCTCCGCTGATTATCCGCAAGAAAATGGACACTGCAACTACAACCAGTATCTTAGGCCCCGGCACCGATGCACCAGTTATGATGGGTGATTGGTTAACTGGATCCATTCGTTTGAAGGTTCATGATGAATGGGGTACCTATATTGATGGTACTGATGGCAACCTGTATGATCACCGTGGTGCGTTCTATTCATCCGGTGTTGCTGCATAGGGAAAATTAATCAATTAATAATCGAGTCACGCAACGACTCTAAGTTATTAAGGAGTAAAATAATGGCAACAACAGACAAAGAACAAACACAAGCTCTAATTGAGCAAAACAAGCTTCTCGCTGAGCAAGTTGCACTTATGAAGGTTGAATTAGGTTCAATAAACAAACAGCTCAAGCAGGCGGGCCTAGCACCTCAAAAACCTAAAGTTAAGAAGAAGCTTGAAGAGCAGCCGTGGTATGTTAAGCCTGGTTCAGACAGGCATGCATATCTATTAGGTTTAACTCAAGATGAAGAATCTGATTTGGGCTGGAGACTGCAAGACGTGACGAGTTGGGGTCCCGCAGCACGACCTGAGTTCTTAGAACAAATTCTTGTCCAGCGTGTCAATGAGCTAACAGCACCTATTCCGGTTATTCAATCAGAGGACCCGCTAGCTGCTAACTATGCTGTTCCGTTGTGGGTTCCTTCTGAGGGTGAGCCGGTATAAATCATAAAAGAAAGATAAGGAGATTCAATAATGCAACAAAATAACTTTACGCCTGTATTGTCTCGTATCCCGGGACTCTTTCCAGGCCAATCAGGTGTGCCGGGTTCTGATTCCCCCTTCGGGATTCGAGTTAAGCCTCGTGCACTTCCCATTTATGTGGACGCTGGGCACTCTGATGCCAATGATGCCAATGATGGGACTAATCCAGATGCACCCAAGCTAACCATTGCTTCGGCTGTGGCTGCTGTAACTGAACCCGGGTCACAGATTGTTGTGATGCCTGGGGCGTATGTAGAAGATGTTGTAACTCTAGCCACAGTTCATTATTGTGAGCTTATTGGCATTGGAGTTGCTGGGGGCTCGCCTTCGTGGGCTTCTACTGCTACAGGTGCAATAGCACTAACGGTCAACGCTTTGGGCTGGCGCATCTCTGGGTTCCGTTTCTTAGGAGCTGCAACAGCTGCATGCATTAGACTGAACAACGTAGCTGCTAACGTCTCAAACTTCACACAAGTTGTCAACAATCACTTCTATGGCCAGGTTACCGGTCTTACAGCTATTGATCTCGTAGGCGCCCCGAACAACATTCTGATCGCAGACAACTGGTTTGATTCTTGGACGGCTGCTGCTGGCATTGCAATTTCGAATACCAACGTAGCTACTGCAGACCCTCTTTTCATAAAGATCTTAAACAATCTTTTCCAAGAGAATGTTGAGCATATTGACGCCGATTTGGATAAGGGCGCAATATTGAACAATCTCTTCGAGAATGGTGCTGTGACGGGGACTGCAATTGACATCTCAGGTGGAGCTATTGGTGAGAATAGTGTTCACGGAAACATCATGCCTGGAGATTATAGCACAGCGGTATATGCTCCTGGAACCGCAGATACTTGGGGCGGTAACTTCTCTGATGACGTTGCAGAAGCAGAAGTTGATGCTAGTGGCTTAACAGTTGGCGTTCCAGTAGCGTAATCTAATCAATTAAGGTAAGTCAAGGAGTACAATATGCCAGTAACACCTAAGAAGGTCGTTATGCAGGATGGAGCTAAGAACCAGACTCCACCGACATCGAAGAAGGGTAAGGGTAAGGGCGCAAAGAAGGCTGTCCTGCTCAAAGCATTACTACAAGATGTAGCAACGCGAAACTAAGGCTCGAAAAGCTTCTATATCATACGAACTCAAACAGATACGAAGCACCTTCTTGAAAGCCTTAAGGAGAATATCATGGCAGATTTATTTGATAGAATAGATACCGATCCCGATAACGAAGACCCTTCACTAAATGTGCATCAGCTAACTACCGCCGTGCTATTAGTTGATAGTGGTGATTTCGAAGCAACGGCTGTTGCAACCTTCTATAATATGGATCCTGCAGCCACGAGTGATTTTGCTGCACTAATAGCTTTTATGGCTAGCAGGCCCAACGTGGCTGATAAGCTGATGGTACTAGCTAAATTAGAGGCTGGAGGGATTGCAGTAACTGAAGGTGTAGTCACAAATAAAACTCAATATAAGAACATTGTAGGCATTACCTAAATGAGTGTTGTAATAGATGTCATACGCGCTGTCGCAAATACTGATGCAGGCACTCAAACATTTACGGGGGACGTTGGAGGGTTGGTACCAAAAGCAGCTTTGTTCTTTTCAAACTATGCTGTGACAAATGATGTCGTTGCCACTCATTGGGGGCTGTCTTTTGGAGCCGCGTCTAGTGCTACAGAACAATGGTGCTTAACCGCTAACTCTGAGTCTGGGGGGCCCTCATCTGATACACAATGTACGACTGACTCAGACAAAGTAATTCGAATCAATCAAGTTGGACAAGCCGTTGTAGAGGGCGAAGCTGATCTGGACTCTTTTGGGGTTAATTCTGTAACAGTTGATTGGACGAATCCTCTTAGCAACGCATATCTTGTTGTTGTTGTACTAATTGCAGGATCAGATGTACAAGCATATGCAGGTAACAAAGCTTTGCTTGACGTTGTAAATAGTGTTATTGATATTACAGATCCAGGATTTGAGCCTCAATGTGTAATTACAGCTTGTGCAGATAGTCTTGCTATGGATGCTAATCAAACACACATCGAAATTTGCACAGGGATGGTTTCAAATGAGGCAAGCGTTCAACAACGGTGTGGGTGTTATCGACAATCCAATGGTTCCTCTGCGGGTGGTCCAGATGGTAGATTGACTGCTACGCACGGTATAATGGGAATCAATAGCAACGCTACTTTAGATTGGCGAGGATTATTTAGTGCTTTTGACTCGAACGGTTTTACTGTTACAACTCAAGACGGTGCTGCTAATGACACTGCCTTGATGTACCTAGCTTTGGACTTTGGAGATGCAGTTAAGACAAGCGTAATAACTCATATCACTCCAACAGCTGTAGGAGAGGATTCTGAAACGGGGCATGGATTTAAGCCACAATTTCTTTATCAGATTATGAACCACTTGGACGCTTTGGATACTACATTTAATAGTAAACAAGATGCTGGATCTCCAGGATGGGCTGTTGCTGTAGCAGATGCTCAGCATTCAATTACTGCAATTGAAGAAGATGGTGCAGCAACTCTAACGAGTTTCTCTTTGAATGGTGATCAGTTGATGCGGTTGCGAGATGACGATGACACTGCTGGCATTCAGGCAGACCTTGTATCGTTTGATCCTCTTGGACAAACAGCAGATTATATAAATATAAATGCTACTTCTCCAGATAACCCTCCTATTTTCTTCCAACTAGCGATTGAGGAGGAACCTTCAAACTTCCCCGTTATTCCTCGAGTTACAAGAACTAGTCCGCAACCAATATATAGGATGTAGTTGACTATGCACAAAAGAGTAGGCGAATGTAACATGTGTGGAGAGTGTTGCGGTGCAGGAATAGGTGTAAATCCGTGGCCTAAAGAGTTTATAAGTTCAATTGATAATTGGAGTAGACAGTCGACAGAGAAAGCATGGCCCCATATTAGATTATTTAGCTGGACAACGGGGGAACGAATAGTTTCTCAAACTAGGGGCGTTGCTGAAGTTGATGGTGTTCAATTTCCTTATGTTATTCACGAAGGGTATCTTTGTAAAGACGACGGCAAGGGCGAGAAAGCCAAGCCAAATAAAGAGTGCCCATTTCTGCTAGAAGCTGATGATCAAGATCAGCACAAGTGTGGGCTTCATAGCACGTCCGCACATGATTGTTGGGAAACACACTGTAAGGAGGGTTCTAGTGGAGTAGGCAATCCACCCATAGAAGTTAATTCAGCGGCGGATGTTGATTATTGGTTTACTAGACACCCTAGTTGCAGTTTCACATACGAGGAGATCTAATGGCAACTGGTGACACATTATATACGCTCACGGCATTAAATAATGAACCTGCGGTGTCTACTCCTGCAACATTTGCTTTTAGAAACGGCCATCCAGTAATACTGTTTGATCCTAGTACAGATGAGTCAGCAGTATTTACGGCAATACTTCCTAAGCAGTATGCTGCGGGCGGTGTGAATGTAGACTTGCATATCTCAATGACTACTGACGTTACTGGAGATACTGATTGGGACGTATCCTTTGAGAGAATTGGAGTAGGTCAACAAGATATTGATACAGACGGCTTTGCAACTCCGCAATCTACAGACAATACAACAGTGCCTGGCACAGCAGGGTTTGTGCAGATCATTACAGTTCCCTTTACTAACGGAGCTCAAATGGATGGGCTCTTAATTACAGAACTATTTCGAATAAAAGTAACCCGTGGCGCAACGGGTGATACTGCTACTGACACTGCTGAATTTCATGCGTTAGAAATACGAGAAGCTTAATGGGAATGCACCTTCAGGCAGATGAATATCTACATGATTTAGGGTATGGAGACAGCACACCTCCCATGACCATAAGTATGTGGGTGCGACGCATAAGCACCGACAGTGCAGGACGGTATATAGCTTTTCAAGACGAAAATGATGATGATGCTATCGGCTTAGGTGAGGGAACATCTCCATCTTCATTTAGATCTGAATTGGCGGTTGGAGGAACTCCTGAAGGTATAAGCACGGCCGAAGTGTTCAATAATATATGGTATCACGTGGTAACACAATGGGTGCCTGCCTCGACGGACTTGCACGTCTTTGTTGATGGAACTAAGTCCTCAAACACTTCAGTGTCAGGTTCAGACTTTACATCAGACCGTTTGTACATTGGTGCACGTAGAAGCAGTTCTACTATATTTACTATCGACGAGTGTATTATTGCAGAGATAGCTGTTTGGAGTACAATTCTATCTGATGCTAATGTCGTTCTTCTATCTAATGGGTTAACTTCATTACTTATTGAACCGTTGAACACTCTTATGTACTTGCCGCTTAGATTCGGGCCTGAGGTATTAATGGGTACAGCACCACCAAGTTTGACTGTAGTCGGGAATCCTTCATTTACTGAAGAGCATCCTCCTATATATCCAATACCTCATCCAAGGGTTATGCCGTATAGCGAATTCATGCCCGCAGCAGTAGTGGATGGAAACTTAAGCTTTGGTGGTGGGGTGATGACAATATGAGTGAGGGTTGGGCAGTTGTTGTTAGTTCTAATGGAGACAACCTTCAGATCTTCAAGAACATTACAGGAGACGTTCCTCGTGTTAGAGTAATTACAAGTACCACTATATTTGGCAGTGCCGTTGATATTGGTTCGTGTCATGCATGTGTACGTAGTGATGGCAAGATTAATATCGTAGCTGCAGCTGTAAGTAATTCGCCTACAAGAAACACTGCATATGCTCTATACAATCCTGTAACAAACGTTTTTGATGTTGATTGGGAATCTATCGGAGTATATTCTCAGGCAGCTCCAGCCGTGCCACATATTTGGTGTGGTACTGATGATGACGGAGATGATCCTGCAGTCGTATGGCTTGATGTGATTAGAGTGCATGGTACGAATTTTGATCAGGTAAAGTTTGCAACTCGAGAGGCGGGATCATGGTCAGGTCAACAGCTTGTAAACACAGGAACGCAAACCAATTATACACTCCCAAGATTGTTTAAGCGAACAGCTACAACATGGGAGGCCGTGTATGTTGTGGTTACAAATAGAGTGCCTGTTTACAGAGCTAGAGTTTCAGGGACATGGGGCACAGAGGATGTAGGAGTCAACGATGAGGGTGAGTCAATCAATATAATCACTGATTCGTCTGGCGCAATAATCCTTGGCTCATCAGACACTAACGACATCCTCTTTGGTACTGACGTTGATACACTCTCAGACATTCTTTTTAATGTAAATGTACAATCAGAACCTCATCAAATAGCTATAACAACGTTAGAAGATAACTCTGGCACAGATCAAGAATACATCTTTTATATCTCTTCCGTTGGGGCTAATCTTCATGCATTACATCGAACAAGAACAGGCAATTGGAATGATGCGAAGGTTCTTGAAGGCAGCTTTAGTAGAGTTATTGCGGAGTGGTCATTTCAACAACCTCCAGGAGCTAATGTGTATTTAATGTTTGAAACCGCCGCTGGAAACGCTGTCTCTTTCATGAAGTTCCCAAGGCAAGCATATGAGGGTACTCCCTCGATTCTATCTACAAGACGCAGTCCTAGATATCGTATGTAAAAGGAGACTATAACATGGGAAGAATTTTTACAATTCCTTTGCCCAGTATTACAGGCCTAACTTCCACCGCACCATTCTTACAAATTGCGACCCCGTCAACAGTAAGAGCAAGACTATTGGAGTTTCAACTCGGTCAGATAAACGATGAAACAAATGAACAAGTGGCAGTTACTTTTGACCGTCGGTCGACCGCATCTACTATGGTTGCAGCTGCCACTCCTCTCAAGAACGATCCGGACGGTGCAATATCACTTCTTACAGGATCAACTACTACGTGTGGTAACGGATTAGCAACTGTAACTGGTACAACTGGAGACGTATGGCCTCTTCCAGGATTCAATCTATTAACAGGCCTTCAGTGGTTTCCTACTCCTGCAACGCAGATTATAATAGGTGTTTCAGGGTTCTTGACAGTTCAATTTGCAGCTGCTCCAGCTACTGGAAGCTTAACTTGGAACGGCTACCTTGTCTTTGAAGAAGTCTAAGCACGTAGAAAACTATGACACAACGATGGGTCTTTAGACCGCCGATACAAATACATATTCGAGATCGTAGGACGGCTCCTAATCTATTCGATGCGGGAGCTACTCCTCTTGTCGAAGTAATTGATGAGACCATTAACATAATCGAAGGCTTTCCTCATCTTAAGTCTATGGTGCGAATTCTCGATGAGGAAGTCCAAATCGTTGAGGCGTTTAACATCTCTCGGTACATGCTTCGGTTTGTTGATGAGCAAGTTCAAATTGTCGAAACCTTTCCTCATGTCAAAGCGATGGTGCGCATTGAAGATGAAGCTGTCAATATTGTTGACGCCGTCGTTAGGCTCACTGGTCTGATCAGAATTGAAGACGAATCTCAAAACATCGTTGAAGCTACAAACCACGTCAAGTTTATCCTTGAAGTGATCGATGAGCAAGTTCAAATTGGTGAGACTTTCCCTCACCTGCTCAATATGGTTCGTGTTGAAGATGAAACTGTTAACATCATAGATGACATCGTTCGTCTTACTGGCCTGTTACGAACCGAAGATGAATCAGTTAACATAATTGAGTCGATTGTCGACATACTTACTCTTGGGGCAATTCTCAAAGTTATTGATGAAACTGTTAACATCGTAGAAACTTTCCCCCATCTCCTCAATATGGTGAAGGTGCTTGACGAGACTGTCAACATTATAGACGATATCGTTCGGTTAACAGGACTTATTAGAATTGAGGATGAAGCAGTTAACATAATTGAGTCCATCGTCAATCCAAGAGTAATGATTCGTGTTGAGGATGAAGCCGAAAATATAGTCGAGACTTTCCCTCATCTTAAGGCAATGACTCGTGTTGAAGATGAGACGATTAGCATAATTGAGGACATCGTTCGCCTAACTGGACTTCTCAGGATTGAAGATGAAACGGTTGATATCATCGAAACCTTCCCTCACCTCAAGGCAATGGTCAGGATACTAGATGAAGTAGAAAACATCGTTGAGGCATTCAACACAGCACAGGACTTTGTTCGGGTAATCGACGAGCAAGTTCAAATTGTCGAAGGCATAGTTCGTCTTACTGGTCTCATTAGAATTATTGACGAAGCAGTTAACATTATCGAATCTAACTCTCGTGTCTTAGGTTTTGTAAGAGTTATCGATGAAACTGAGAATATAATTGATGACATCGTACGTCTCACAGGACTCTTGAGGATTGAGAATGAGGCAGTAAACATAATTGAAACCTTCCCTCATCTTAAATCAATGACAAGGGTCTTAGACGAAGCTATTAGTATTATTGAGTCAACAGTAGCAGCTCGGGCGATGGTGCGTGTTGAAGATGAGACAGTTCAAATTGTTGAAAGTATCGCTCGTATACTTGGGCTTATCAAAGTAGAAGATGAAGTAGTAAATATCATCGAAACGTTCCCCCATCTTAAGTCGATGGCACGAATCATTGATGAGCAAGTACAACTCGTTGAATCATTCCCTCACTTATTAGCTATGACTCGAGTGATTGATGAGGCCGAGAATATACTCGAAACAGCAATTAACGTCAGAATGCTTATTCGAATTATTTCTTCAGTAATGCAAATACTCGAAACCACTCCACGTCTTGGAGGCCTTATTCGAGTGATTGACGAGCAGGTCCAATTGCAAGAAACTATTGTTGACGTGCTTGTTACGTTAGGAGCTGCTCCTGTAGGAAAGCCAATTCAACGTTCTATGTTCCGATCAATGTTTAGGAGGTCTTCAAAAACATGATTAAATTTTTATGGGGTTTATCACTGTTCTTCTCAAAAGAGACTTGGGCTGAGCTAAAAGCAGCTAAAGTGTCTAAACGCAGACTTTTCTTCGGCATACTTATGTATTTGACTGACAAAGGCTTTAGACGGATTATCAAGACAAAGCTAGGTGCAATTGCAAAGTCAGGCATTAACGAGAAGATTAATAGTGGTGAATCTGTTATTGCAATATTAACTAGTGACTCACAAAGGAGAGTTATTCAATGAGCAACTATCTTAAGTACATTTCTGAAGTAGAACAAAGGTTCAAAAAAACCAAGTCAGATATTGCAACATACTGGCTTGATCAATTGGTAACAAAGTTGCAAGGAGCATCTCAAGAGAAGGTTCTCTTAACTGGTAGCGTGATCGCAATACTTCGACACCCGGAGCTGGAACGTGAAATTGTAATTCCAGGGCTTAACATTGTGACAAACGACGGCGACATCTATTATGCAGAACGAGGAGTACAAGAAGCTGTTACGGATGACTTTGAGGCTGCAGCTGCTGGTCTTCGTATGGGTTCCTCTGCAGCAGCTGTTGCTAAGACTGATACAGACGTCACAACGTTCCTTTCAAACACTGCTCTTGCTGTTGCAGCTACATACCCTCTAACGAACGACGCAGATGGCGACAACACCGGCGCACTTGTCGATGCTGCAACGTGGCTTTATTCTTACACCACTGCACAGGGGAACGACAACGGCATCCAGGAAGGTGCAATCAGCGATGTGCGTGCTGGACCGTCTACTGCCGTTTTAACTCACTTCCTTTTCGCTGCATCATTTAATAAGACAGCTTCAGACACTTTGAAGGTGTTTATTAACCATCAAATGAATGGAGTCTAAACATGGCTGACGGCTATTGGACCTTAGACCAACAAAATGAGGTAAAGTTCGTCTTGGACGACGTCTCTGGGAATGAAGTTGCTGGTTTAGGAACTGCATGGGTTATAAATGTATCTCCCCCAGGCAATAACGCCTTTGCAGTAGGTGTAGGCACCAAAGCTGAGTTATCGAACGGCTGGTACTATTATCTATCAACTGCTGCTGAAGCAGACGCCCTAGGTGATGTTGCATTGTATATAACTCATGGCTCTATACGCCAGCAGAATCTTGTATACACTGTAGAAGCACACGCCGGGATTGCCGTAATCCATCCTTATGTTATTGTTGATGTCGTTTCGGATCCTATTCAAGGTGTAGACGTTATCTTCTATTCCGATATAGGAATGACTAGAGCAGTTTGGAGAGGCGTTACAGATACATTTGGAGCGTCTCGAGATACATCAGGGAATCAGCCTTTTCTTGATGCTGGCACGTATTACGTCTGGCGTCAAAAGACAGGCTTCGAATTCTCTAATCCTGATACGGAGGTAGTTACCTAATGGCAGATACAGATCCAAATGTTGGCGTAGGAACAGCTATCTCTCCAGTAGTAGTTGCCGGAGGATACACAACAGTATTAGCCGTTGCTGAGTTTTTAACGCAGTTAGGGATTACTAGTTCAACATGGCCTGACACCGACCTAATCCAAAGACATATCAATCTTGCGGCGTCTGAAATAGACATCGCTTTAATCACATCTGACCAACTTACGTGCGCAAAGAGCACTCAGATGTTAGTTTTCTTAGATTACCTAAACTTAATTGGTACGATTCTGATTATGGAATTTCAGAACGTACGATCTCAAATCACAAATGAGTCTCTTGATCGTTTCCAAGAATGGAAGGACGGGCACATCACAAAGATTGCAGACAACGAAATGGTGTTATGTGATGGTGAGACCGGCAAAGATTATCCTGTTCTTTCAATTGCTGAGATTGGCTGGACTCATCCTAATGAGATTCAAATAATCATTAACAAAGTTAAGAGAGACCTCTTATGACAATTAAAAAGAAGAACCCCCCACCGAAGAAAGTACAGTTAATTCCCGGTACAGATACAAAAGAACTTGTTCAGTCAAGCGAGACGATTGTGCCTGTATTGAAAAAAGTTGAAGTGCCTGAATATCTAAAAGAAATAGGCATGCCTGTAGCGGCTCAAGGCCAATTGGCCATTGCACTTAAGCTGCAAGAACTTATAGATCCAGTAGAGGGTGAACGTAAGCTGGGCAATGATCTTTTCTCCGTGCTGCGCGATTTGTATATTGACTCTACAGGACGCTTAGACTTCAGTAACTTCGTCACGTCCTACAGGCAAGCAGCAAATGCCCTTCGAGGTTAACATTCCTCCCTTTACGCAAATTCGACGTCGTATCGATAATGCTGAAGAGAGATTTATTCGTGACTTAGCAGAGTTTACCCTCAAGGAACATCGCAAGCGTGTAGCTAACTGGACAACTCCCGTGGATATCCAGATCGAGTACTCTGGTTCAGGTTCAAATCTCACTTTTGAAATCATTATTGAGACTGATGTTTGGATCTGGGTTAACTATGGTACAGGAATCTACGGACCCAAAAGGAAGCGAATCAAGATTAAGGCCAAAAAGAAGGGTGGGAGACTTCGCTTCATCCCTAATTACAATCCTAGAACTACATCCAGCGCTACATATGGAGGTTCTAGCACTAGACAGGGTAATCCGGTCTTTGCGAAAGAGGTTACGATACGTGGAACTAAACCACGACGATTCGATCTCGAAGTAGCTGCTCTAGCCGAGACGCAATTTTACCCTAAGTGGCCTAAAGTAATGAAACGTGCAATATTTAACAAGTAGATTATATTAAGGAGCTCAATAATGACGAAATTACAAGTTGCAGCACTTCCGCTGCAGCAGAAACAGGGGCGCGTGTGGATTCAGCGAACTGAGCTAAACGCATACTTCCCTCTTAGTGATGCAGGCATGACAGGGGTCAACTTCCCTGAAGCAGCACAAACCGTTATTCGGGGACAGGCTACAACTAACCGAACCGGATCTAATGCCATTGATGTTACTGATGGCGATACTGACTTGGCTGCATTTACTATTCCAACTCGCGTATTAGAGATAAACAATTATCTCTTAGGACTCGCGGGGGAGAAGGTTAATGTTCAGTTACATACTGGACAGGCTGGAGATCCTACTCAGTACAATGGAGCCAATCAAGGCTTTGCTTGGGTCTTAGCACGTAGAGGCACTGGTACAGTTGACATCTTAGCCATTGCAGATAATGCGGGCGAGGGTCTTCCAGTTGGTGCAGAATTCCCCTTTGTTGCTGTTCTGGGACCTTTGGTTGTTGATTGGACTGTGGCCTTAGCTCGTAAAACAACAGTGGAAGCTGAAGCCGCTTTAGGCATTTTCACTCTTGCCGAACGCAAGTCAGATGACCCTGCCCGCAAAACGTTGGTAGCCCAGACTGGTATGATTGTTCATGCCGCAGGCGCAGGAGTTGCAGCAAACGTTTACTTCTTCACCGATGGTATGAACTCAGCTCCAACAGTTACTCCAGCAGCTCCAATAGCAACGATTGATGTTAACGTTGTATCTGTTGCAGGCTACGGGGACAAGTTGGTTAACCGCTTTATCGTTGGTATTGAAACTCAAGCAGCTGTTGCTCCTCAGATCAACTACACAAATGATCTGGGCACGACTTGGGCAGGCCTGGTAAACATCGGAGCTGTTAATGCTGATGAAGCCACTGTCTTACATGTGATTAATGCATCTCGTATTTATGCCGCTGGTGGCCAAGCAGCTTCAAGTAAATTATGGACGTCTGCAGATGGCGCAGCTTCGTGGACTGAAATTGACCCAGGTCTTGCACAGCCTCTAAGAGCCATTGATGTTAAACCTAATGGCATCGGATGGATTGCTGGAGACTCCAATGTTATTGCACGAATCACGAACTTCGATTCTGTAGCAACGATTACAGGCCCATCTGGTGGAGCTGGAGACGCTATATTAGCTGTAGCTATTAAAGGTGATACCGGAACGGTGTTCATTGGCAATGATGCAGGTGAATTGTATGCGTCTCAAGACGATGGACAGTCTTGGTTAACTCGCACGACTAGCATTCAAGGATTCACCGCAACCTCCATTAATCATATCAGCTTTGATGACACTGGCCAATTTGGTTATATGGAAATTTCAACTGCCAGTGCAAGACGCATCCTGCGATCCACTGATGGTGGGAACTCATGGGAAGCCTTTTCATTAGGTACTGGCACCGTTTCGAATATTGCTGTAAACGACATGCATGTTGCAGGTGCTAATGCAATCGTTTCTGCTGGAGCGGCTTCCGGCGGCACAGCAGTTCTTCTGCAAGCACTGACTAACTTCGACGGAGGCATCCAAGAATAATGAAGAAGAAGCGAGGTAAGAAAAAGAAAGACGGACGAACACCTCGCGCACTGAAGAAAGGTACTCAATATGAGTGCCAAACTGGTTACATTATAAATGTGAGTAAGGTAGGTCCTCATCTGTTTGCACATCTTCGAAACAGATTCAATATGGATAGGCCTGACTTCAAGCGTGAATTACTCGTCCCCGAAACCGGCGCAACATTACGCTTTGATTATAAACCACCAGAAGAGGAACCTGATAAAGAAACAGAAGTCGAAGCTTGGACTGTGTTTCATCAATTCCGCGAGTGGTGGGAAGACTTCGAACGTGATGCACTTGAATATAAAAGACTTCGAAACCAGCTGCTTCTAACCAAAGCTGTTAGTATTATTGGACATATCGATGAGCGGAATGTTAACTATGAAATGTTTTCAGGTGACTGGCTCACTGATATTGTAGCAGGTGGTTTTACTATTGATGACTCAAATCGAAAGTACTTGTACTTAATCTCTGAAGTTCTTGAAGATGAAACAGACTATCTAAAGGTTCTAGAGCTCGCTACTGTCGAGGAGGTAACCCTGGCAGAAGTTTTTCTCGCTTGGGATTATTTTCAAGATGTCTTGGCGGGGTCAGAAATTGTCAACAGTATTCCTGAACTTACCGACTGGCGAAACCAGCTCCTCGCTATCTCATTGGGAGACGCAGATGACACAAATACTGTCGATGACACTGGAAAGGTGGTACCATCTCCCGATTGAGGAAAGAGTC